>ERZ772870.141-NODE-141-length-86858-cov-18.533853_pt1 | contig 86858 bp, 79 predicted proteins | sample MGYA00511376_ERZ772870 | MGnify/ENA primary metagenome ERZ772870 (study PRJEB29015, sample SAMEA2737719) | human gut metagenome | biome: human gut; feature: human-associated habitat; material: faeces | place: China | collected 2012 ... | reverse complement strand
TGGTCATCTCGTCGGTAATGCCGTAGCGCTCCGCCAAATTGTGTATGGCTTGCAAGAAATCCGCGCCGGAGCAGCCTTTAGACAACAAGTTTTCTTTTTCGATAAGTTTATTCCAAAAAACATTCAAAACAATTTCGTCGGTGGCAAGGGAAACAACCGAATGATTGCGCGTATGCGCGTAAACGTTGCGATCGCCTTCTTCTCCGACTAAACACTCTCCGCCGTCGATTATAATTGTTGTTCTACGGTATGGAAACAGTGTTGAAACGTCGTTGATATTGTACGAATACACCGTTGCGCCCTCGACCAAAATGCTTTCGAAGGTAAAAATATACACCTTTACCCCGCGGGATATTGCGTTTTCGATATTACTACGTAGCACTTCGAACGGCTCTCGCCAAACGGACAGCGAAATTTCCGCTTGCGCGCTGTCGATAAGTTTCTTTGCCTTAGCAACGTATTTTTCTTCGCCCACTATATTCATTACATAATCGACGTCGGCGTTTTCCGTTGCAAGTTGTTGTAGCTCGCGTTCGGCGCAGGCAATATTCTTTTCGTTTTCTTCCTTGATGCTACGTATAAGGTCTTGATACTCGATAGGCTTGTAAAAATTCGGCTCTCCGTCTATACGAATAACCGCGCCCTTTGCCACCAAGCGATTGATAACCTCGTACACCAACGAACGCGCAACGCCCGAAAGTTTTGCGATTTCGTAACCGTTTAACACTTTATGTTTAATTAGTGTTCCGTATACTTTTGCTTCGTTTGACGAAAAGCCGAGTTTCTCTAAAAATTCATAATTGTTCATAGTAGTTATACCCCACACCACTATTATCTTACAAATTTCTGAGTTGTCAATACAATTTTCGAAAAATATGGTATTAAATTTACTTTTTGCGTCAATACGGGCTGTCGTCAAAGTACAGTTCGTCGTACAAATCATCGTCTTGCCTATCGAAACGTTCTTGCTGCTGTCGGTTGGTATTCTTTATTAGAGAATAACTTTCGCCGCGTTTTGCTCCGTATTGTAACTTTGTACATCAAAATTTTTAATTTGAAAACGTCGGAACTTTCATAGTACTACGACGGAAGACGGGTATATATAAAACAAGAGCCTTTGATTTCTCAAAAGCTCTATATTTTTGCTATTTAATTGTATGATCAATCTAAATTTATTTATCTTTCTTAATATGCTCAAACCAATCCAAGATACTACCCGATTCCTTATAATCTGCTATTTTATCTCCAATCCCATATATCCTCCAACCATATTTTTCATTCTTTTTTACAAAATTCAATATCCAAATATCTGGTATTTGATGTGGCTGTTCTACAACAAAAGCATTTTCAACATTTTGAAAGATTTTCAAATAAGCAATATCATGTCTATCATTATATTGAACCCTGCTGCTTAAACCAATATTTTTCTTCTCTATAACAAAATTATGCAAATCGGAAAAATCTCCCCAATCACTTCTTACCCATGGGAATACTAATTTTTCTAATGTTTCAACCGAATAATCTTCTTTATATGCTTCTTGAAGAAATCTTGAACCTTTTAGATAAATTTCTATATCTTCATCAGACATATCTTGAAATATACCTTTTATTTCGGTATCTTCCAAATCTCTTCCATATAGGTTCTTCCAATACGGTGAATTTTTTATATCATGTTTTTCATTCGTTGGATCTCCCATAAAAATTACAGATGCACTTGTTTCCTCTTGCTGGATATACTTATTTTGCATTTTATCAACTATTAAATTATATGTATCAATAACTATTCCTTCCAAAACAGCAATATATTCCTTTACAGCCATAAAATACACATTTTTATTTGTTTTGAGCAATCTTTCTATTTTATCTGGATCCGCATGTAGATATAAACCATACATCACATCCTCTATAGCTTTATAAAGATTAAGACTCGTCCCGTCAGACAGAATTACTTCCATATAGTAATTATTAAGCTTCTCAAACTTTTCTCTAAGAATATTAATATTTTCTCCCACTTCTGGATACATCTTATCAATGGCATCAAATACATTACTCAAATATACATCTTCCCTATTATAATCATATTTCCTAAGAATCATTAATTTAGTCTGTAACATAACATAAAAAGCTTCTGTATTTTCTTCACTCACTTCCTGATTCTTATAAAAATCATAAAATCTGATATATTCTTGTACAGTGTATTCAAATCTCTTCAAAATCTGTTCTTCATCTATTTTCTTTACGCTGTTATTCTTCCCCATCCGTGCTTTCCTCTTCTTTAATAGCCCAGCTTTCATCTAAGAAATTAGGTATATCTTCTGGTTTTACAGCTTCATATCCTATTCCAAACATATTATCAGCCCTTAAATGACCAAATCTAGGAAGTCCATTTGCTTCCTGACTTAATTTTTCAATCATCTTATTATTCTTTATTTCCTCTTCTATTTTCTTAAAAAAATAGACATTTTCTATATGCTCAAAAATCAAATAATTTATATATTGTAATACTTTTTCTTGTGAAGAAGAATTTATTTGGTGCCAGATTTATTTACACCTCCATCCAAATCTACTACTCCTATATCAAATCCCATTGCCAATGATGCATGTAAAACTTTTCCCCTATCTGCAATCGGACGTAAACACATTTGTGGAACAGAATGAGAATTACAAAAACTACTTTGTTCTTTTCTACACAATATACATTTTGGGGGTTTTGCTTTTTTTCGTGCTTCAGAAAGCATTTTATTCACTTTTTTTCTAACTTCTATAATATCTGTATCTTTTGGAATATTATCAAATAAACTCATAATTACCACCCTAACATTCTACATTCCTTAAGTTTCTATAAGTTGATGGTAACATAGACAAATTAATTCATCAATAGAATTTCAAAACTATTAACTCTAACAATATTGTATTTCTATTTGATATAACATTTAATCTGTATTTTTTAAACTAAAAACAACCATTTTCTGTTCTTCCAGATACTCCCCTTTAAAAGAATACGTCTTTTCCGGATTTAATCCCCATCCGATCAGAGTCTCGTACACGAATTGCTTACTGTGTATCTTAAAACTTCTATGTAATTCCAGAAATCCATCAGGTACACGGACAGACATAGTATCCTTGCCATCACAAACTATTACTGCAAGCGCCATATGTTTGCAATGGCTGCACGAAAAAGATAAATCACTGCACAATTGCACATAAATACTATTACAACGGCCGTGCTGCTGACAGAAAATATCGTGAACTGCTGATATCTTCTCGTTCTGGAATAAATATGACCAAGCACCAGCTCCATCAGAAAGACCAGATCATATCTCCATTGATTGAGCAGGGGCAATCCCCTTATCAAATCCTTACAAATCACCCGGAACTGGATATGTCTGTCCGCTCTATGTACACATACATTGACAAAGGACTCCTCACAGCAAGAAATATTGATTTGAAAAGACAGGCAAAATTCAAACCGCGAAAGTGTCATAAAACACAAATCACTGATCGTTCTGTTTTTACACACAGAACCTACTCTGACTTTTGTTCATTAGACCTGTCGTCTTTTGTGGAAATGGATACAGTCCATTCCTCAAGAGAATCAAACAAGACTCTCCTGACACTGTTTTTTACGAAAGAAAAGCTATTTCTTGCCTTTTTACTTAACCGATGTACCAAAGGTGCTGTAAGACTTACCTTTGACCGTTTAGAGAAGCGCCTGGGCACATATGAATTTATATCCGTTTTTGAAAATATATTGACTGATAGAGGTTCCGAATTCGGAGATCCGGTAAGCCTTGAGACAGGCATTCAGGGAATCCAGAGAAGCAGCATCTATTATTGTGATCCAATGCGCAGCGGACAAAAAGGCGCTATAGAACAAGCACACACAATGCTTCGTATGGTTTTACCGAAAGGAACTTCTTTTGAATTCTTAACACAATGGGATGTGAATCTCATCGTAAACCACATCAACTCCACTCCGCGAGAAATCCTCAGTGGAAGGACACCATATGAAGTTGCATTAGAAACGCTTGGTGAAGATATCTTAAAAGCATTTCAGCTTAAGCCGATTGAACCAGATAAGGTTAATCTGACGCCTAAGCTGATACGCTTTAACCATTAATAAAACTAATCGAAATCTGCTGTCAGACTGGATGTAAACTTTTCACATTTTTAAGATGCGGCTGGTGGAATTTAGTCTAGCACACCGAATTCCAGTAGCCTATTTAGCATGTCTAGAAATCGAGAAAATTTCGATAAGTTACATTAATTATAGCAGAAAACGAGAGATTTAGTCCAAAAATTTCTTGTTAAACCAGCAAAATTTAAATCACGATGGAATTTACTCTTGCACCGGAATTTACTTTTTCAAGTCAGCAAAATTTAAATTTAATCTTTTCATATTAGAAAATTTTTTGTAAAATATTCATAGCAATTATGAAAAAGTGAAAGGATAAAGAAAAAATATGAAGAAAAAAATCAGTATCATGCTTTGCATAGTACTCTTCGCCCTGACAGGCTGCACCACCTCCGGCAGCACAATACGCTTCGGAGCAGCCGATATCGGTGGAATGTACTATTCATTTGCAAATACATTTACGGAGCTTGCCAATGAACAGGGCTATGACTTTACCTGCAAGGTCCGTACCACAGCAGGCTCTAATGCCAACATAAGACTTTTATCCGATGGCTATATAGAGATAGGCCTCGCACAGGCAGACCTGATAGCCGACGCCTACAAGACAAATGAAGATTTAAGGGCTATAGCAGGGCTTTACACCGAGACCTGTCAGCTTGTGGTCCGCGCTGATTCAAACATACAGACTCTTGACGACCTGTCAGGACACACTGTAAGCATCGGAGCAGAGGAATCCGGTACCGAGCGAAACGCCACACAGATTCTTGAGTTCGCCGGTATGCCATCATCCCTTGTTGCCACCAAAAACCTGGACTATATCGAGGCCACAAAAGAGCTAAAAGCCGGTGATATAGATGCCTTCTTCTGCACTGCAGGACTCACCACCACTGTCATAGATGAGCTCTCAAAGGAATGCGACATAAGGCTTATCCCGCTGACTGATACTGTGATAAGCAAGATGCTTGAAAGCAGCTTGGCATACACAAGCGAAGTCATACCTGCCGGCACATACACAGGCCAGACCACAGATATAAACACAATAGGTGTAAAATCTGTGCTTATCACAAAGGCTGATGTATCCGATGATACAATTGAGCAGCTTACATCGCTCCTGTTTGAAAAAGAAAATGAGATTTCCTACTCCAACTCTCTTAAGCTTGAGCTGACATATGACTTTGCAACAGACGATATACCTATTCCATTTCACGATGGAGCGAAAAGGTATTATAAAGCCTGTGGATATAGCACAAATTAATTCTCGAATTAATTTTTAGCCCAATATATAATATTCAAAATTTAATAAGAAAATAACAAGAATATAATCAATTAAAATTGAAAGGTAACACATGAAAATACAACTTGACATGTACCAGACACTGGCCGTTGCCGTGCTTGTACTACTACTTGGAAACTATTTAAAAAAGAAAATATATTTTCTTCAGAAATTCTGTATTCCGGCGCCTGTCATAGGCGGACTGATTTTTGCCATCATGACATGCATATGCTATGTCACAGGAATCGCAGAATTTTCCTTTAATGACACACTGCGCGAGGTCTGCATGGTATTCTTCTTCACATCTGTAGGCTTTCAGGCTAATCTCAAGGTATTAAAAAGCGGAGGCAAATCGCTCATCGTATTCTTGGGACTGGTTATAGTGCTTATCATATTACAAAACTTAACCGCCGTGGGGCTTGCAAAGCTCTTAAACCTGAATCCGCTAATCGGCATGTGCACCGGCTCTATTCCTATGGTTGGCGGACATGGCACCGCAGGAGCCTTTGGCCCGGTGTTAGAGGACTTGAACATAAAGGGTGCCACGACCATCTGTACAGCCGCAGCTACCTTCGGTCTCATCTTTGGAAGCCTGATAGGCGGACCTCTTGGAAAAAGACTTATTGAAAAGCATAGCCTGCTTAATACAGCAGCAAACGAGGACGACAGCCTGCTGGTGGAGGATGAGAAAAAGCATGAGCGCCACACAAATATGTACGCTGATTCCGTATTCCAGCTTATCCTGGCAATAGGTGTCGGAACCATCTTTACAATGCTTCTCACAAAGACTGGGCTCACCTTCCCAATATATATAGGAGCGATGCTCGCAGCCGCACTCATGCGAAACATATGTGAGTACACAGGAATCGCCACCATCCATATGGGAGAGATAAATGATCTGGGAGGTATAAGCCTCTCTCTATTCCTAGGCATGGCAATGATCACACTAAGGCTCTGGGAGCTTGCATCACTCGCTCTCCCACTCGTCATACTGCTTGCAGCACAGGTGCTTCTCATAATCATATTCACGTATGTTATCGAGTTCAACATCATGGGGCGCGACTACGATGCAGCCATACTTGTATCAGGCACCTGCGGCTTCGGAACCGGAGCCACACCAAACGCCATGGCAAATATGCAGGCTGTCTGCGACCAATATGTGCCATCCATCAAGGCATATCTGCTCATACCGCTCGTAGGAAGCCTGTTTGCCGACTTTTTGAACAGCCTTGTAATCACATTCTTTATAAACCTACTGTAAAACAACCGGAGAAAAATATGTTTGAAAAACTGAAAAAAATATTTAAAAACAGAGAAGAAAAAGAAAAACATAATTACGATTTAACTTTTGACAATGTGGCAATACCTGAGGTGCACGTAAAAAGCACCGAAAGCCACGAGGACGCTGATAAAGAAAATGCACCTATCAGCTATGACAATGTTGCCATACCTGAGGTGCATATCAGAAACAGAAAAAATAAATAAACTAAACAATATGTATATAATGCAAAAAGGACTCCCAAGGGCCATGTCAAAATTCTTAACTTAATGACATTGCTCTCAAAGAGTTCTTTTTTATTGCCTTATAACACTTCAATTATTGAATCACTCCATATGCCTTTTGCCCTTTCACAAAGCTCCTATCCTTCCCTGCTTATTGTCCTTATTCTGCCTTCTCAATAGATATTATCTTCCCCTCAAACGGATCCACCTCTGAAATAGTACCTGTATACTTAACATTCACCTTATCTCCGCTTGCGACACTCTCGAGTCCGTCAGGCTTCTCATCGAAGGTAAAGCTGTATGGTGTATCCTTATCATCAGTCACTACAAACATGAAGTCCTTTATGTCATCGATTGTTCCTGTAAGCTCCTTCTCTTCCTGTGAGCCCTTTTCACCTTCATCCTTGGTATCAGCCTGCTTTGCACTTTCGGTACCTGCTGCCTTATCCTGCTTTGTATCGCTCTGTCCGCAGCCTGCAAACAAGCCGGCGCAAAGCATAGCTCCTATTACAATTGTAATCAGTTTTTTCTTCATTATGATATACCTCTTTCTTTATTTATAAGCACTACTATGAGTACGTTTTCTAAAGAGTACTCTTCTATCCACCTAAAGTAAATAGAATACATAAAACATTAAAAAAATCTTACGAATTACTGCTTTTTTGAGCCTCTTGCGAGCCTTGCAGGATACCATTTTTCAAACCATCCGGTAAATATGCCCATCAATACAGGCATCAGATTGTTTACGACAATAAGTGTAGCTCCAACACCTGCCTTTTTCAGCAGAAATGTCCACACTGCTGTCAACACGTATAATACTCCCCATGCCGCCGCAAGTATATAATTCGTCTTCATAAAGAGAGGATTTTTATGTGCGGCTTCACCGCCATAATTGTATTTCACATATGTTGCGCATAAAGGCTCCTTTGTCAGGCATGAAACCAGCCAGAACAGCCCAAACACCAGATATCCGATATCTGTTGATATGTCACCTGCTCCTGTCAGGCTTGCAATCGCAGAAAGTATAGCAACAGCAACAATTGAGAGCTGATCCCATATTACAAATTTATGTTTTCTCATAATAAAAGGTATAGCGGATGCCACCAAAAGAGCAATCACAGAACCCTTTTCAGTATTGACAGAAACTGCTATCCAAAACGTAATCCATGGTATGAGCATTGTCATCATGGATGGATTTTTCTGTACCTCCACACCTTGTGATGTTTTTTCTGTCTCTTTGACTGCCGATGTACTTCCAAAAAATTTATCCCAGTTTACCATCAAGGAAAAATCACCTGTCACCGTATACATCTGCTTTCCCAATGCCTCTGCGCCACCTATCTCGCCTCGGGAAATAGCCGACCATACCGTAAAAGGCGTATCTATGCGTGTAGTCGCGGCAAGGCTTTGGTCAGTAAGCACCTCACTACCTTTATCATCAAGCTTTATTTGGTATGTATGCTTCAAATCGGTATAGCATATCTCAAGCACGCGTTCCTTTCCGTCATAGGTATCCTTATTGTATAATGCAGCCATCTGTCTGGTGAAAACAAGGTCATCCGCTTCCTTTTGTCCTGTTGTCCTGCTGATTCCCCAGCTGGCATCCGCCATACTTTCAAATACCTCCCTTGGATATAAAAGAGTATGGAGCGCCGCTTCTGTTTTTTCAGATATTTTTCCTGTGATGGCATATTCTGCCCCGGCACTTTTTACCGTAGCCAGATATTCGTCAGTCCTCTTTGACAGCTCTTTTACACGAAACAGCTCACCCTGACCACAAAATATTGTTGTATAATGCCCTTTTCCAAGGAAATGGTCAAACATCCGAAGTACACTGTCATAATTTCCCTCCGCAGAATAAAAACCACAGGTAGAGATTAGCACATGCCTTTTGCCTTCCATGTCATATCTGCAATCATGGCTGCCGCTTCCGTATCCGTCATCCTTTGTACTCATAAACGGCAGGCTCATGGGAAGCTGCCTGTCAATCACGTTCTTTAGTATTCCCGGCACACTAAAATAGTACAGAGGAAACGACCACACAACAATATCCGCTTCAAGCATTTTCCCAATAACAGTCTGCATATCGTCATTTATGCAGCACACCCCCGGTGTCTTCTGCCAGCATGCAAAGCAGCCCTTACACGCTCCTACATTCATTGAGGCTACATGCATTTCATCAATGGATATAGCTTCATTTTTGCTCTTATATCCTTCTTTGAAGCCTTCTATAAAGCTGTTTGCAAGCCTTAACGAATTGCTTCGTTTGCCTTTTGGACTTCCGTTAATCAGAAGTATGTTCATGCTTTATGCCCTCCTGTAAGTATATAGTTAATTTTAGTATAGCGGATTGACAGGCAAAAAACAATTAAAGTTTAGACTTAGAAACAATACCATAATTATACATTCAAAATACATTCAAATTCTTAAGTATGCCTTGTAATTATAGTACTATGATAGTAAAATATACCTATATTATTACGAATCAGGAGAATTCATATGGGTTACGATGAAAAAATTTTTAAAGCAAAGGCGAATATCAAAGCCCGCAGATTATGGCTTGTTTTTGCTATTCTGCTGACCGCAAATTATGGTACCGACACAGCAAATGGCGCTTATTCTGTCAGTAATTATATCATTTTTGTTATTTTATGCTGGCTGCCTTTCGTGTGTGGTGACATACTTCTAAAAAAGAAAGGGAAGGATAATGACCGTTACCGGCTTGCATTCGTCATCGGATATGGTATTTTTTACGTATTTCTTTTGTGTACGACAACCTCACCGATTGCATTCACCTACATCCTTCCGATAATCAGCCTTATTGTAATATTTAAAGATGAGAAATTCATGATTTACTGCGCCGTTGCAAATATGCTAAGCCTTATTGCAAGTATTGCATTTCACATATTAGTACTGGGTCAGAACACTGCTGTAGACCACAAAAACTATCAGCTTCAGATAGCATGTCTTTTACTTTGCTACATAGGCTATATCATGTCGGTGCGCCACCTGACTGAGTCAGATGCTGCACTCACCAAAAGCATAAAGTCTGATTTAAACCGTGTTGTCACGACAGTTGAGCAGGTTAAAACCGCTTGCAACACTATAATGGACGGTATAACCGTGGTCCGTGAGCTTGCTTCTGAAAACAAGCATGGCTCAGATGTTGTCGTTGAGGGAATGAATAAGCTTACCGGAAATAACAAGCAGCTTCAGTCCCACACTGCTTCTTCCCAGGAAATGACTACCGATATAAGCTCACAGGTTGAGAATGTTGCAGCCATGATAAATGATATGGTTTCCCTGACAACTGAATCAGGCAAGCATGCAAAGGTCAGCTCTGAGGACCTTGAAGGTCTTGCCCAGACAGTAAAAACCATGTCAGAGCTTTCTACAGAGGTTGAAAGCATCCTGACTACATTCAGAGATGAATTTGAGATGGTTAAAAATGAAACCGGAACAATTGATAATATTTCAAACCAGACAAATCTCCTCGCTCTTAACGCTTCTATCGAGGCTGCGCGTGCAGGCGAAGCAGGTAAGGGCTTTGCTGTTGTTGCCGAACAAATCCGTACTTTAAGCACTGAGACAAGAAATTCATCCGGTCAGATCAGTGAGGCGCTCTCACGGCTTGACGAGATTTCCGGAAAGATGACCTCATCCATTGAAGAAACGCTCCGTCTCATCCAGCTCACTCTTGAGAAGGTAATGCAGACCGGTGAAAATGTAGAGAAGATTACAAAGGATTCCCATAAGCTTGGAAGCCATATCCGTGAAATCGACACCGCAATGCAGGAGGTTGAAACATCTAACCAGCAGCTTGTCGACAATATGGAAAAGGTATCTGACATCGTAGAAACCATGACCTCATGTATCGATGCCTCTGACGCGATAAGCCGCAAGATGCTCAGTAAATATGATGAAAGTGCAACAAATATCAATAATATCGAGACTGTTATCCAATCTCTCATGCACGAGCTCGGAGTTGGTGGATTTATGGGACTTGATGATATCCGCCCGGGTATGAAGGCCAAAGTGATCCTGACAGATGTACAGACCGGCAACGAGTTCCATTGCGAAGTAAAGGCTGTTGGCGAAAACAGTCTTAAGCTTGTATCAGGCGGCTTATCTGTAGACTCATCCAGACCTTGCAATCTGTATGTTACAGTTGGCAATGTAATGTACTGCTGGAAGGATCTCACAATCACAGATGAACTTGTGATAACAGTCAATACACAGCCTGAAATCTTGAACCGTAGGAAATATCCTCGCATGGATTTATCAAACAATTGCACTATCAAGCTTAAAGGAACCGACACCACATTCAAAGGAACTCTTGACAATATAAGTGCAAACGGCTTTGCATTTTTTACAAAGGATCCTTATTTCGTGGATCATAAAGGAGCGAAGGTCACTATCTCGATAGAGGACTTTGCGCTTGCTGACCACTCAGTATTGGAGGGATATGTAATCCGCTGCTCAAATAATGAGGGAACATATATCGTCGGCTGCCAGATGCCTGAGGATAATTATTATATCCAGACATATGTCAATGAACAGCTTCGTGCTCACTCATAAAAATAAAAGCTATGAAAGCCTTTAACCGGGCTCTCATAGCTTTTTTTATTGATAATCTTCTATATCCTATTATCTTCTATCTATTATCTTTATCTTCTATCTGCATGATGTTTTTCCTCTCTGGACTCTCATATATACATTGTAGCTGTGAATGCTGAATATTATGATACCTAGCAATGCACAGGTTATCACAATTGTACGGATGTTCTTCGTTTTTATAATCATAAATGTGTTCTCCATACCTTAGTACCTACATCGTATCTGTGCTTCGTTCTCTCTATTCATATCACATATACTTGTATTTCTAGTACTAATTATACAACATATAGTGCCTAAAATCTATACTCTTGGCGCGAAATGTAGTTTTTATGGTGTGAAATGCAGATTGGCAATAAAAAACAAGGGAAAGTATTAAATACTTTCCCTTGCAAAATCTTATATATAGACTTTTAAATTAGAACCTTTGTCTATTTTGCCTGTTCTGCGATAGCAGCCTGTGCTGCAGCAAGACGAGCGATTGGTACACGGAATGGTGAACATGAAACATAGTCAAGTCCAATCTTGTGGCAGAACTCAACTGATGAAGGATCTCCACCGTGCTCTCCACAGATACCAACGTGAAGGTTAGGATTAACTGGCTTTCCAAGCTTAATAGCTGTCTCCATTAATTTACCAACACCTGTCTGGTCAAGCTTAGCAAATGGATCGTTCTCGAAGATCTTGTTGTCATAGTAAGCGTTAAGGAACTTACCTGCATCATCACGAGAGAATCCGAATGTCATCTGTGTAAGGTCGTTTGTACCGAAGCAGAAGAAATCAGCCTCTGTAGCGATCTCATCAGCTGTAAGAGCAGCTCTTGGGATCTCGATCATTGTACCAACATGGTACTTGATGTCAGCATTTGCAGCAGCGATCTCAGCGTCAGCTGTCTCAACTACAATCTTCTTAACGAACTTAAGCTCTTTGATCTCACATACTAATGGGATCATGATCTCAGGCTCGATATCCCAGTCTGGATGAGCTTTCTTTACATTGATAGCTGCACGGATAACAGCCTTTGTCTGCATCTTAGCAATCTCAGGATATGTAACTGCAAGACGGCATCCTCTATGACCCATCATTGGGTTGAACTCATGGAGTGACTCACAGATAGCTTTGATTTCCTCTACTGACTTATTCTTAGCCTTTGCAAGCTTCTCGATGTCAGCCTCCTCTGTAGGAACGAACTCATGAAGAGGTGGATCAAGGAAACGAATTGTTACTGGGCATCCCTCAAGAGCCTCATATAATTTCTCGAAATCTCCCTGCTGATATGGAAGAATCTTGTTAAGAGCTGTCTCTCTCTCCTCTACTGTATCAGAGCAGATCATCTCACGGAATGCAGCGATTCTCTCTGGATCGAAGAACATATGCTCTGTACGGCAAAGTCCGATTCCCTCTGCACCAAGCTCACGAGCCTTCTTAGCATCTGCAGGAGTATCTGCATTTGTACGAACCTTAAGTCTTCTGAACTCATCAGCCCATGCCATAACACGTCCGAACTCACCAGCGATTGAAGCATCAACTGTTGGGATGATTCCAGCGTAGATGTTACCTGTTGTACCATCGATAGAAATCTCAGATCCCTCTGTGAATGTCTGTCCTGCAAGTGTGAACTTCTTGTTCTCCTCGTCCATATTGATATCACCACAACCAGATACACAGCATGTTCCCATACCACGTGCAACTACGGCTGCGTGAGATGTCATACCACCACGAACTGTAAGGATACCCTGAGCAGCCTTCATTCCTGTGATGTCCTCTGGAGATGTCTCAAGACGTACAAGTACGACCTTCTCTCCTCTTTCAGCCCATGCCTCAGCATCGTCAGCTGTGAATACAACCTTACCACAAGCAGCTCCCGGAGATGCTCCAAGACCCTTTCCAAGTGGAGTTGCAGCCTTAAGTGCAGCAGCATCGAACTGTGGATGTAATAATGTATCAAGGTTACGAGGGTCGATCATTGCAACAGCCTCAGCTGGTGTCTTATGTCCCTCATCTACTAAATCGCAAGCGATCTTAAGAGCAGCTGGAGCTGTTCTCTTACCATTACGGCACTGAAGCATATAGAGCTTCTTGTTCTCAACTGTGAACTCCATATCCTGCATATCATGGTAGTGATTCTCAAGAGTCTCACAAACATTAAGGAAATCAGCGTATGCCTCTGGGAACTCCTGCTCCATCTGAGCGATTGGCATTGGAGTACGAACACCGGCAACAACATCCTCACCCTGTGCATTGATAAGGAACTCACCCATAAGCTTGTTCTCACCAGTTGCAGGATCACGTGTGAATGCAACACCTGTACCTGACTCGTTATTTAAGTTACCGAATACCATAGGCATTACGTTAACAGCTGTTCCCCATGAATAAGGGATATCGTTATCTCTTCTATAAACATTTGCACGTGGGTTGTCCCATGAACGGAATACAGCCTCGATAGCAAGCTTTAACTGCTCTACAGGATCTGAAGGGAAGTCTGTTCCTAACTGATTCTTGTACTCAGCCTTGAACTGCTCTGCTAACTCTTTAAGGTCAGCTGCTGTAAGGTCTACGTCAAATTTAACACCTCTGTCCTCTTTCATCTTGTCGATGAGCTGCTCGAAGTATTTCTTTCCTACTTCCATAACAACGTCTGAGAACATCTGGATGAAACGTCTGTATGAATCATATACGAAACGCTCGAATGCTGGATCTGGGTTACCAGCGATCATAGCTGCAACAACATCATCATTAAGACCAAGGTTAAGGATTGTATCCATCATACCTGGCATTGAAGCTCTGGCACCTGAACGAACAGATACGAGAAGAGGATTCTTAAGGTCACCGAATTTCTTTCCGTTAACCTCTTCCATCCATTTTACACCTTCCATAGTCTGAGCCATAATCTCATCATTGATCTTACGTCCATCCTCGTAGTACTGTGTACAAGCCTCAGTAGTGATTGTGAAGCCCTGTGGTACAGGAAGTCCAATCTCTGTCATCTCAGCGAGGTTAGCACCCTTACCACCGAGAAGATTACGCATGGTCATGTTACCCTCTTTGAAGGTATATACCCACTTGTTTGCCATTTTGCAATTCCTCCTAAATTTTATTTCTGGTATGGTAAAAAACCATCCATATACTTGATTAATGTGTGCACTCATGTAAGTGCACACATTAATAATACCATAATTTCAGCAAATATCAACTAATTTTTATTATCTTTTCCCTTATGTTTCATACTATTTTTTTGAACACGGACAGACTTAACATTCTTTACTATGACAAATATCATAATTGCAAGAATTGCAACTATCCCAAGCGCACCAATAGCCAGCGGAACGGCCATTCCACTCTCACTGATCATGGTGGCAAGCGGTACCTGCTCATCTGCTATATCATGCTTATTGTCGTTTGCCGCCTGCGGTACCTGCTCATCTGCTATATCAGTATTTGGCTGTGCCTGCGGTGCCTGGATTCCATCCTGCGGATCATTTTGTCCGTCAGGCACTATTGTGTTTGCGGCATTTGCTCCATCTGCAGCTCCGTTATTTGCCGCTCCTGCTGCATTGCCCGCTGCATTGGCTGCCCCGGCTGTATTTGCAGCTCCTGCGGCTGCCTGATTGCCGCCTGCCGCAGTATTGTCATTTGCTCCATTTCCGGCAGCAGCCATGCTTGATGCAGCCCTTGAATATACAAAGTTGAACACGTTTTCTGATGCATTTGACGACAGCTTTCCTGTCTGATTATAGCTGTCCGGAATATATCCATCTATATACAGATATGCTATAACCGGCTCATCGCCCACATTACCATAATAGGTACGGCTTTCAGCAAGCTTATTGCCATCTGTATCCACATAGTTGACTGTATACTCAGCAAGCTCGCCCGGTATGCCGTATGCAACAACATAGTCCTGATCTCCCGATACGAGAAAAGCCGACTGTGCAACTGTATTATTGTCACGGCCGCTTAATCTGATTCCCTTTACGTAGTACTTGCTGTTTTCATTAAGTGCCACACTGCCCTGTGCATCACAGCTGATGACATCTCCATATTCAAGACCTGTGACAATTATTTTGTCTCCTTTAGCAGAAACAGAAACCGAAGCCTCATTGCCTGATGCCTTGCGCACCTGCACACCACCGTTTATGCTTCCCTGACCTCCGGCTGAGAAGGAAACAGTGTATGTATATGAAAATGCCTTTGCATCTGCTGTCTGTGAGAAAACACCGGTTATGACAACAAGAGCTGCAAGAAAATATTTAAGCAATCTTTTCATTTTGCTTAGCCCCCTTTCTGTCACTTACGAAAGCCAGTATCATCAAAATAATACCAATCACAAACACTACAGCTGACGCTATTGACCAGATATCTCCGGTCTTTACTTTGCTTGTTGTAGTTATAAATGTTGGTGGATTTGATAAAGTTGGATCTGAATTATCCTCTACCGCAAAGTTCATCATAAGCTTTGCGAGTGTATCCTGATATATATTACCCTGACTCTCTCCGTCAAGCCCTACTAAAAGCTTTACGCTGCCTCCCTCTCCGGGCTCTAATGTCTTTAAATAAAAGAACTTATCCAGAGAGTTTGTAGCCTCATTGAGTCCTTTTCCGGCTGTTGTCTCCTTCTCACCACCTACGCTGGTGCTGCTGTATATAGTGTCCTCTTTTCCATCCGGTCCTACGAAAGTAAGAATATATGAGTATCCACCATTTTCAGCAACAGCCTGTGTATCCTCAAGACTCTTTAATACATCATTGGACATATACCATTTCGTTGAAATACTGCTGTTATTCTTTATATCAACGGAAAATGTGACAGAATCTCCCGGCTCCATCTGTGAGACAGAGGCTGCTATTTTATTTGAATCGAACGAACTGACCATCTCCTTGCCGGTAAACTCACATGAGCCGGCTGTAGTAGTATTCTCATCCGCAAATACAGTGCCTATCGAACCAAGGATAAACAACATGCATGATAATAATGCGATAAATTTTTTCATATTGTCCTCCTTTACTCTAAGCTAAGTGCCCCGTCATCTGATATATTTACATCAACACCCCACGCACTCTTAATTGCGTCCTTTGCATTGTGTGTCTGTACTGCATCAACAGTTGCCTCCAGCACAAATTGCGCACCATCATATTCATAGGTGGTAGTGATGGTTGTAAGTCCGTTATCATCAGTCTGTGATGTCTGACCCACAATGGCTGCAATATCGCCGGATATACTGATTTTGTCTGTAAAATCAGTGGATGTCTGACCTTTTTTTAAAATAGAATTGTAGTAAAATACATTTCGCTCTGTAGTCTCAGCACTCTTATCCTCTGTCCAACCATCGTTTGTAAAGTCAATCTGTATCTTTGATGGATCAAGTTTTGAAAGCTTATCACCTGTCTCCTTGTCTGCCCAGTAATGCTGCACAGTCACTCTCACATACTCATCTATCGAACCGCTGTTTTTGACAGCAAGCTTCTCATCGTACTTTTTGTCGAGAATCAGTTTTTCATCTCCGGCATTCTTTAGCATATCTCCAAGCAGCACTCCTGTTGCCTCGCTCCAGTCATCATCCTTATGCTTATAATCACGCCAGCTCACATCATTGCCATTCTCAGTCAAAGTAACACCGATGGATTTGATGTCAATCTGAGCCAGATAATTATCACTCATATATGTAAGAGTCGCTTTTGTAGATCCAATCGTCGATGCTGCAAGCATTATCGCAGAGGATGCTACAAGTATAATTGGAAGTTTTCTCTTCATTACTCTTCGCCCTCCTCTTTATCATATTGTGCTGTCGCATCCCATTTTGCATCAGGTGCGACACACGGATTGCCATTCTCATCATATGTGACAGGAGCACACTCCTGAACCACAACTACATTGAAGCTGGTCTTTACCTTTTCACTTACTGTGATAGCTGCAACAATCGGCTCGGTTTTACCACCAACCGGCACTACCTGACTGTAATACCAGTAGCCATCATCTGAAAGGCTCCAGTTTGAGCCTGATGCCTGTATATCAAACTGGCTTGCTGCAATTACCTTTACCCTGACAAAACAGTCTGCTTTTCCTGTATTCTCAATCTCAATAGTTTTCTTCCAGTCCTTAAACTTCTCCTTGACATCAGTTGTAGGACCGATATCTACTGAGATACCGCCCTTTGCCGTAGCATAGGTTGTAAAATATGCCAGTGTCGGTTTAACTGAAACACCACAGACAATGAGTGTTGCAGCAAAGGCTGCACATACAAGAATACGGTGATTTCTATTAAGTTTTTTACAAGACTCTGATAATTTTTTCATTAATTCTGCACCCATTCCCATCCGGTTCCGTCATACTCAAAATGGTTTACGACACCGGTACTATAAATCAATTTGTCGTTGTAATCGTTTGTGAAATCAACATCTGCGGTCTCACCGGCCACAATCTGTGTCTCTATGCTGTCTGAAGAGGTCACCTGATAACTGCCAGCGGCATATACCTCCTTTACTATCACCCTTGACCCTGCCGGAATATTGTCAATAACTACGCTCTTAGCCCCTGTACTGTCAAATCTGATTGATGCGATATCTGAAAACACCACATTACCATCCCTGTCGTAGGCCTCAACATCAAATGCAAACACCGGCTCACCGAGTGCTGTATTGTATGTCTTTAATGTCTTATTAATCTGTAAGCTTCCCATAAGCCCGGTCTGTTCAGGCTTCAGATCGATATCGATATCATCATATATCCATGAATCTGAGCCGCTTCCTGTCATAGCAAACTCATTATTAGGAGCCGAAACCAGATACGGCACAAATGTGTATCCAAATCTTGCCGAATCAGCCGGCTTTGCATATACCAGATACAGTCCCGTCTTAACGCCTGTGACGTTTCCCCTTCCGTTTGAAACATCTATTACCTCATCTGCTGTCAAAGAACCTTTGTCTGCAATGTCCGCAGCTGTCTTCGCCATCTTTTCCCAGTCATCTGCGGTAGTTTTACTGCTGATATCTGATATAGATTTAGCCAGCTCATCAAACTGCTTCGTTGCAGTGTATACATCGTTCTCATCTACATCTGCCACTCTGTAAAGCTCTACGGGAAAATCCACAGTATACAAATCCTCCCATGTATCAGGGATATCAACTGTTATAGAGCATTTCTTATCAATATCAATATGCGTCCTTGCAAAAATGCTTCCACATGGCAGAGAAAACAAGGTTATCGCTGCTATAGCTATACTGACAGCTCTTTTTAAACTATTGTGCATTTTTCCTCCTTCCTGATTCTATCTGAATCTATACAATATCGTTTTACCAAGTATCTTACAAATTATTATATACAAAACCAGAAACAGAATGCCAAGCACTATGGCTTCATGTAACGGCTGTACCTGCTTTACATCCTCGACAATAAGTCCCTGTGCATCATTTGCAATCCTGTGCCCCCTGATAAGAAGCCTGTGTGAATTCACACCATACGGTGTACATGTGATAAGTGTACAGTAATCCTGACCTTCCTCAATCTTTAAGTCATTAAGCTCATCAGGCAAAACAATCCTTATCTGATCAACCTCGTAGGTCAGTGTCTCGCCAAGCACATACAGCTTAAATGTGTCCCCCTCCGCCATCTGGTCAATATCCGTAAATAGCTTAGACGACGTAAGTCCCCTGTGTCCTGAAACAGCACAATGTGTGCTTGCTCCGCCAACCGGAAGCGATGTGCCCTCAATATGGCCAACACCTATCTGAAGTATTGTATTGTCTGTGCCGTGGTAAATCGGCAATGAGACATTGATGGACGGAATCTCAACATAGCCCATGACTCCTGTGCCAGATACATCAAGAAGACTTTCATACTCTGCTTTATCCTGATCTGACATTTCATAACGATCCTGCTTACTTAAAAGCTTCTCATTATATGCCTGTGCAGCTTTTCGCATCTCATCAAGCTTTTGCTCATCCGTGTTGTCTACCGCATCAACGTAGCTTGCAATGGCTCTGGACTGATGAAATGAATTCCAATAATCACTTACTGTCGGATATAGCAGTAAGGACAACCCTGCGATAAACACTACGCCAAAAAGAATAGTAGATAAACGTCTTTTCATAGTGCTCTCCTTACTGTTACATAAACTCTAAATAAAATCTATTATAGCTGCCACAGATTTATAACCTGTGGCAGCATAATATTTAAAACTAAATAGTGCCAGTCAGATATTAATTATCTAACACGCTTCTTTGTTACAAGAACAATTCCACCACCGATAACTAAGATAGCACCAATTACGTAGATTGCTACACGTCCGGCACCACCAGTTGAAGGAAGAACTGAACCCTTGTTGTTTACTACATTTGTAGATAACTCACCCTTATCAAGCTTAACACCTAAATCAATAATTGAACCAGATGCTACATCTCCTGTAAGATCTGTAAGCGTTGGATTATCACTAGACTCGTCATGCTTTGCAGAAATTGTAAATGTCTGATCCTCGATTGAGTTGTATCCGTCAGGTGTCTTTGTCTCGCGTAATACGTATGTACCATCATCTAAGCCTGTGAATCCGAATACTGTTCCCTCTGTATTAGTAGAAAGAATCTTCTTAACCTCTACAAGCTTAAGCTCCTCTTGTCCGTCAACCTTTACTTTCTTGAAAAGTGAGAACTCTGCACCTGTAAGTGGCTTATTATCTTTGTCAACCTTGTTTACAGTTAACTTGTAAGTAAATACGATAACCTTGTCTTCAGGAGTCGTACCTCTGTCTCCCTCACCACCATTGTTAGGGTTGTTAGAGAACTTAAGACTAACTTTATTTGGGTTTCCGGCTGCGCCGATTACCGCATTCTCGTTAAGCTTTGCTGTATACTCAACAACAATCTGATCTGAGTTTTTAGCGCCAAATGCTAAGATATTGTCACATGTAAATGTAAGTGTCTTAGCTGTTGCATCATAGCTAGGTGTGAAATAATCTGTAACATCCTTCTCACCTAATTTAATTACTGCATCATTGTTGTAGTCAAGTCCTTTTGAAAGAGTATCATCAAACTCGAGAGAGTATGCCTTGTAGCTTTCAATGTTGTTTGCTAATGTAGCTGTGAGCTGGAATGGAACATCATCTCCGATATCGTAATCGGCTGAATCCTGCCAATCTGTTGTCACGCCTGTTGTGTCGTTTGTATCCTTAACCTTCTTCTCTACAGAAGGAACATCTGCCTTTACATTTGCAACTACATCATCTGTAATATGAAGAATGAACTCTGTGTAAGATTCCTGACCCTGTAAAGAATTATCCTGATCTTTGATAAGGTAGTAACCTGGCTTAAGGTTGCTGATTACATTCTTTGCATCCGGATCTGTTACTGTAACTGAGCCTGATGCTGATGCTAAGTTTGCACCAATAATCTGCGCCTGCTCTTTAAGCTCTGAAGAGTTGTTACCAAAACCACCGAGTTTTTCAGCATAACTAGCAGCATCACCGCCGAGAGCAGTCTGTCCTGCTTCTGTAATGCCCTCTCCCCACTTTATGTTAGAAAGAGTTGCTTTATCTGCTGATAAATCACCAGATAAAATCTGATAAGCCTCATAAGTGTGTCCTTTGACAGCCTTGTTAAGTGTAAGACTGAATGTGTTTTGATCTGCGTTTGGTGCTGCAAATACAGTTACACTCATTGCAAGTGTAAGAATCATAGCAAGCACTAATGCAATGCTTCGTTTGATTGTTTTCATTTCGCATTCTCCTTTTTTTATAATACTTTTTGTTTTTTATAGAAAAGTGTTATTGTAGCTATCGCAATAAGCACAACTCCACTTAACATATACAACCATCTGTTACCGCTTCCACCTGTTTCAGGAAGCTTATACTCATTGAGCTTATTTGTAATCTCAATAGTACCTGAGTCAACAGCCATATTCTTTCCCGGTGCCACATTGGCATCAGTTCTGTTAATCACTGTTCCATCTGTATTCTTAAATACATAAGAAACATCATAGCCTGACATACTGTTGTTCTGATTTATTCCAACCTCTGTAACATAATACTTATAGGTTTCGCCTGTTATATGACCTATATTATCTGTCTTTTTCGTAGGAAGGTCTTTGAATTTATAAGACCAGTTTCCATCTTTATCCGGTGTCACTTCTACGGTATCACCGTATTTATCATCATTTCCTGATGAATCCACCCGATGTAACTGTAAATAAATACTTCCATCTGTCTTATTTATAGGTTTGTTATTGGAATCAACCCAATTTTTTTCAACAGAAATTTCTGTTGTTGGAATAGTCTCATCACCGATATATACTATATCATAATTGTTTGCCAGACATTTTCCTGTTAAGCTGTTATTTGGAGCTGCCACAGGATATTTATCTTTATCCAGCGAACTAAAGTAGAAATATGTTTTTTCCGGTTCTTCTGGAAGAACATAGCCACTAGGAGCCTTTGTCTCAACAACATAATACTGTGTGTTATATGTCATTGAATTTTTATTAAAGACAATCTCTATCTTACCTTTATCATCGGTAACATATTTATTAACATAGACATATCCTTCTGGTGTTTTCGTAGTATCTGTACTGTTTGGATCATATTTGTAAACATCAAACTCTGCATTCGGCAATAACTTTCCGTTATTTCCCTCTTCTGTCTTATAAAGAATAAACGAATTATTCTTATATACATAAAACGAAGAATAAGATTTAGTGTACTCTAATTGAGTGTTAATATCTGTTTTACTATTATCAACACCTTCCAGTGAAACGGCATTAGATACATTAAATTTAGGTTTTGAATCATTATACTCCTGTAGCAAATCACCCTTTACACTATAAGTGTATGTCAACATTATAGCTTTTCCATCAGGGACAATAGCATTTATTGTTTTGCTTGAATACTCCCATTCATTTGATGCTTCCTGTGAATCATATGTCCATTTACAGTCAGATATCACCTCACCAGGTTTGTATGTTCCATCGTCCTGCTTGATAGCCTCTCTGAACTTAACTGTACCAGGCATCAAATCCACCTGCCAGCTTACCCTAGCATTTTCATAAGTTATTTTTTTGTACGACAAAACATCTTTTAAATTTAATGGCCTACCACCATCCAGATATGTCTTGCCCTCCGGATTTATAAGAACAGTATAATTCAACTTATGTTCATCATCATTCCAGCTTCCGTTTTTGCTTATAACTTTATCTCCTGAATCCGGAATATTTTCATTATCCTGCTTTGGTTTTGATATTATCTGTGTCTGGCTAGATTCACCAATCTTATCATTATTGTCCGATTTAGCAGAAGCTGTATTCTTGTACACAAGCTCCTTTCCTGCCTCCAGGGTTTCAGCACTATCAGCCTTACATTTGTAAACAAGGAAAATTTTAGAACCTTCTCCCCAGCCACGAACCTCTGCATCTTTTGGCTTTTCTACAGTTGTAGTTATTACCTCACGACCATTGCTTGTATCTTTTTTACATGAAGTATTAATTCCCTCAGAATAGTAATTTTTGCCATTTAAATTTTCTACTTTATAGCTCTTGCCATCCAATGTAGGGTATGTAAAACCTTGGTCTGAATTATTGTATTTTAACTTTACAGTAACATTTTGTACGCTGATGCCCTCCGGCATATTATCAGTGATTGTATATTTGGTTGCATTTTTATCCATTGTAACCATTACAATCCATGTGAGCGTTCCGTCATATCCTGAATCAGTGGTCTTTACATATGTATCTGCTGTATTGTTATTTCCATCACTCTTAACAATTGATGATTTAATATCTTTTGTCGTTTTAAAAGAGTCATTTGCATTAACATTCCAGAAATTTACGTTGTTCTTAAACTCGAGTTCGCCACCTGCTGAATAGTCTGCATATGATTTATATTTTAAAGTTACTTTATAACCATCTTTATTGCTATTAGAAGGTACAAACTTATCTTTAAACTCAAACGAAAATCTGGTAAACTTAGCATCCGTTTCGCTATTAAGAGAATAAAAATCATACTCATGATCGCCGGATTTTACTTTAAAATTATATATCGTATCGCCAAAAATGTTTTTTGCCTTATCAAATACATCTTTAACCTGCTGATAAGTCATATAATGAGCCGTATTGTCTGAAGTATTATTTGTCAGTTCATCAACAAACCAAGCCCCTGCATCCGCTCCGGTTGAAGGAATGGTAAATGTCGATTCCCAACTGAGCTCATACCTGTTATTCTCAGTCTCTTCATTATGGGCAGTCAAGTTCTTTGTAACTTTTACATCTCTATGAGTTCCCGGAACATTTACTCCGGCCCATTTGCTAAACGATATCTCTTTGTTATTGAAATTAACCTGATTATTAACAGGCTGGTCATAGCTTTGTGGTGTGACAGATGTTTCATATGTAATAACATATGTACTGTCATTTTTATTATCTATAGCCACAAAGTTAATACCGCTAATCTTGCCTTCTTTGTCCTTTTGGATTTCAGCACCTTTACAGTCGGTATCCTGTTCAGAGCTTATTTTAAAATTCTTTGCATCCTTAAGGCAGTTATCTGTCAGTACAGCCCCAACAATATCATTTCTTTCTTTATTAACAGTGATTGTCCACTTGACAGTCTGACTGTCTGAGTCGTATGCACCTGTTTTATCAAGATCATCTCTCGTGTATTTAATAACACTGCTTGATGTATCAATAACCTTTTCATTAGACTTTTTATTTATTGATTCACCGGTAACCTTGTTAGACGCCTGTGACTCATTTCCACTATCGCAAAGAGATGTGTCATAATAATACTTGTATTTTATCTGGCAGCTTTCACCGGCATTAAGCTTAGGCAGCGTTGCTGTAAGATTATATTTATGATTATTATTGTCATTATTCGAAGAAGCCGTAACATTAGCAGTATATTCACCACCAACCTGCTGTCCGTTTTTAGTTATTGTGTAAGTAAACTTTGATGTATCAACAGACATTTTGCCGGCCTCCAACACATCATTTAAAGTAATAACATCCGGTGTACCTTTTTCAGATGAAACATCAACAACATACTCAGCATATTTGCCATTGTCATCTTTCTTAAGCGTATTATCTGTTGTATTTGACTTTTTAACGGTAATATCATAATTAGCGCTGTGGTTCTTATCCCAATGGATATATTCCTTGCTTATATCTAATGTAGCATCTCCGCCTATCTTAACAACAACATCACCATTGTCCTTAACTTCACTATAGCCACTTGCGCCAAATGTCGCACCACCTTTAATTTCAGTAGTGTTGCTTTGTATGTAATCATCAGCAAATTTAATCAATACAGAAAATGTACCATCATTGTTTTTTATAAAGCGATAATTACAAAACTTATTGCCGCTTTCGTCTGTATATGAATGCCAGCCATCACAAACCGCATCAGGAATAGATATATCCTGTCCATAAGTCATATAATAATTCTTAATTATATTTCCGCTTTCATCCTTGAACTCACCCTCGCCTATGGCGAAAGACATATCAACCTTATAATTAAATGTCTTTCCATCCCATTCTACTTCAGGCTGATCACCTTCAAGCTTCACCACCGGAGGATTTTTAAGCTTCCCCAGATTGGTATATGTTTCCTTCTGTCCATCCACCTCGAACTCGTACTTGTTCTGATCTTCTGCAGATGCAGGTTGTATAAGTCTGTACGCAGTAATGCCCAGCACAATAACAGCCATTGAAATAATAAACGTAGCAAGCTGTCTACGTCTTCTCACTCTTTTAAGCCGTTCTTTGCCGAGACGTTCCATATCCTTATCCATTCTGCATCCTCCTTTCATAGAGTTATATAATTCCATTTGCTTAATATCTTAATCGTTATTTTACAGCTAACATATTACACCTTTTTGGTCACACAGCGGTCACACGGGACCATAAATCTGATTTTTCTACTTTTTTACTAAAAAAAGCTAAATATTTTTAGTCAACTTTGCCAATTTTAGACAATGGCCATATGGCAAATGTGACTCTTCCGACTACCTGTTCCTCTGAGATACAGCCTATAGCTGTATTTCTTGAGTCAAGCGATACGCTTCTGTTATCGCCCATCACAAAAATTTTCGACTCAGGAACCTGATAAGGGAGCTCTATATTGCAGTCTCCTAAAGCCTTTTCCTTCAAATACGGCTCGTCAATTGCAATATCGTTTACGTAAACCGTGCCATCCTCTGATATATTAACCCAGTCACCCGGCATCGCAATAACTCTTTTTACAAGTATCTTGTTGTTGTAATAAAAGGCTATGACATCTCCTGTTTTAAAGTCATGTCCCTTAGATGCCATAAGCACCTGCCCCTCTTGCAATGTTGGTGACATGGATGTTCCGGTCACCTGCAAAATAGGAAGCCACAGATTTGCGACCAGTATTGCTGCCGCTGCCACTACCACAAGTGTTCCTACGGTATTGAAGAGTGTTGCTGCAAATTTGTTGTTATACTTCACTCTTCTCAGTTCCTGACGCAGTTCCTTGATGCCAAGATCATCGCTATAACGGTCATAGTCGTCTGTCATGATACTGCGATAGCCCAATCTATCTTCAGTCTTCTCAGCACTTTTATTCTCAACTCTGTTTTCTTCTGAAACCTTCCTTGATATTTCCTTTTCTATATGTACAGATATATCCTCCGGCCGGTTTTCTTTTTTAGTCTGCTGAAATTCCTTCTCTATTTCAATATTTTTTTCTATATCAGGAGTTATGTCTGGCGCCGGTGTTACATATTTGACCGGAATTATTTCCGCTATTTCCTGTGATATATTTTCATCAACATTTTGGGTCTGCTTATGTACCTGCGTTACTTTTTCAGATGACTTAACAGATGTTTCCATCATCTGTGCCAAAAGTAAATCAAGCTTATCCTCATTGGTAAGTGGTTTCTGTTCGACATCCTTCAACTCCTCATCTTTGCTTAAATCCACTACATCAATATTATTTTTGCTTTCTGCAACAGCTGCAGTATTGTTATGATTAATCTCTGCAACTACCTTTTTATTGTATTCAGCATCTGTGCAGCTTTTTGTCGAATTTGTGAGATTAGCTGATTTATTCTGCTTAATTTTCTTCTGTTCTCTTTTTTTTCTTAGCTCAATGTACTTTACGGCAACTCTTGCCAGAGCATATATTGCCTTTTTATATATTTTTTCTATCATTCTTTTGTCCAATTATCCATTCATAAACACAAAATATTGCTTCTATATTATTTTCTTGTCAGATTATTTGAAGCCATGGATATTACAGCAGCAAATTTCTGGATTTCCTCTGTTGCTGACGTGAGTTTATTAATTGCAGCATTGATATCACCCGATGTCTTTACCTCACGCTCAAGTGTCTGAATATGTTTTTTTGTCTCGTCAAGCTCTTTTCTTAAGTGTTCAACCTCTTTACTTCTGTCTAAAAGCATCTCTAGCAGCTCACTTCTGCTCAGCTTCTTTAATTCTTTTGCTTCCATATTCACAATCTCCATATATCAAAACAACCAAAGAATAGCTTACTATATCTTTGGTTGTCATTTGTCATCTATATTATATCACGAAATTTGATTTCTGATATGTTTTTTGTTACTTAATTCCTAATTTTGTATGTTTTCACAAATCTATATTCCGAAAAAACTTTATACGCTTCTTTTTAGCTTTTTTTCGTAAAATTTTTCGTCATTTCTCACAAAATTAGAATTCAAATTTCTTTGCAAAATAAGCATCAAGCTCATCAATTGCGATACGCTCCTGCTCCATTGTGTCACGGTCACGTACTGTTACGCAATGGTCTTCCTCTGAGTCGAAATCATATGTCACGCAGAATGGTGTTCCGATTTCATCCTGACGACGATATCTCTTTCCGATTGTTCCTCTGTCATCATACTCACAGTTGTATGTCTTTGAAAGCTGTGCAAATACCTTTTCAGCACTCTCATTGAGCTTCTTTGACAGCGGAAGTACTCCAATCTTTACAGGTGCAAGTGCAGGATGGAAATGGAATACTGTTCTTACATCCGGTTTCTCCGGTGTACCGATATCCTCTTCATCATAAGCTGCACAAAGGAAAGCGAGTACTACACGGTCTGCACCGAGTGATGGCTCGATAACGTATGGCAGATATTTTTCATTCTTCTGATCATCAAAGTATGTAAGATCCTGTCCTGAAACTTCCTGATGACGTCCAAGGTCATAATCTGTACGATCAGCAATGCCCCAAAGCTCGCCCCATCCGAATGGGAATAAGAACTCGATATCTGTAGTTCCCTTTGAGTAGAAGGCCAACTCTGCAGGATCATGGTCACGCAGTCTCATCTCCTCTTCCTTGATTCCAAGGGAAATGAGCCAGTCACGGCAGAAGCCTCTCCAGTACTTAAACCACTCAAGATCTGTTCCAGGCTCGCAGAAGAACTCAAGCTCCATCTGCTCGAACTCACGTGTTCTGAAGGTGAAGTTACCAGGTGTAATCTCGTTACGGAATGATTTACCAACCTGTCCGATACCGAATGGAATCTTTTTACGTGATGTACGCTGTACATTTTTAAAGTTTACAAAGATACCCTGTGCTGTCTCAGGACGAAGATATACTGTATTCTTAGCATCCTCTGTAACACCCTGGAAGGTCTTGAACATGAGGTTGAACTGTCTGATATCTGTGAAATTGTGCTTGCCGCATGATGGACATGGAACATTGTGCTCCTTGATGAAATCTACCATCTGCTCGTTTGTCCAGCCATCAACTGATGTCTCGAGCTCAATACCATTGTCCTGTGCAAAATCCTCGATGATTTTATCTGCTCTGAATCGCTCGTGGCACTCCTTACAATCCATAAGCGGATCTGAGAAGCCGCCGAGATGTCCTGATGCAACCCATGTCTGAGGATTCATGAGGATGGCACAGTCTACACCTACGTTATAAGGATTCTCCTGGATAAATTTCTTCCACCATGCTCTTTTTACATTGTTTTTAAGCTCTACGCCCAAGTTTCCGTAATCCCATGTATTTGCAAGACCTCCGTAAATTTCTGAGCCCGGATATACAAATCCTCTTGCTTTTGCTACCTGTACGATTTTGTCCATGGTCTTTTCCATAATTCTTGTTTCCTCTCTATCTTACTTATGATTTATTTGTATTCGTAACTGTTCAGTACCTTCACAGCTGCGAGCCGCAGGCGCATTAGAATCAGCTGTACTGAATAGTTACTTGTATTCTTAATTATAATTAAATAACAATTCTTGCCTTAATCTACTTATATATAACATATGTGATATATGACACCGGCACCGAATTGTCCTCCTCACTGTCAAAGTCAAATGTGACCTCGTTGTCTTGCTTGACCGAGTTTAATATATCATCATCACTGACACTACCATCCGCTCCGTTTTCCGTTTCTTCCGTCGCATCGGCTTTTACTGCTTCTGTGCCCTCTGTGACACTCTCTGTCCCTGTGGTTTGTGATGCAAGCAGGCTGTACTTGTCACCAATCGCAACTATTTTGTCATCTACAAGCTTTACTTTGTCGACAGATGCATATAATATTTTTCCTTTCACGTGCAAATTTGAGCTGCCTTCGTAAACAACGACCTTGTAGCCGGTTTCATCCAGAAACTCAGATGATTCACATTTCTTTGCCTTGCCATCATCTATCGCTGCGAAATCGGTCTTGAAATCATATCCGGCTGCCAAAGCCTCCGCAATCGTCCCTGAAAAAAGCTTTGTCCCATTGAAATCAGAGTATTCATCGGTTGACGCATAGCTCATGGTAAGAGATGCCTTCTTTTTCTCGACAGTCAGCTTTTTGAGCTTGACCGAACCGTCATTCTTCTTATTGTAATCGTCTATTGACTTGTCCACATAGCTTTGTAAGTCATCCTGCTTGTATGCAGCTGTATCAAAGTCCTCGACATCTGTAGATACCACACTGCCGTTTTTTGCAACAAACACCGTGCTGTCCTTGGTATAATAATCTGTACCGCACCCGGCAAGCAAACCGCATGTCGCAATAACAGGCAACAGCATTGATAGCTTTTTATTCATAGCTGCCTCCTAAAATATAATCTATGATATTATACCCTTTTGTATATATGATTTCAAGTATCATATTTTAAAGGGCAACGACATGCATAGTATCTATTAATTATTTCATGATTTAATTTCATGCTTTAATTTATCACAGAAAAGCTGCTGATTTAAAATCATGATGCACATAGATTGAAAGATATTCCTTCATTATGCTTCTCAGCTCCTCAAGCACATCGTCTGACACTGCAAATGTGTACAGCTTCGTGATATCAGCTGAAACAATATACTGCATGGTATAGAGTGTATCGCTTAGTATATGCCTGCCCTGCACCTGCGTGCCACAGTTGTCACAAAACACCCCTCCGCGCCTTGCCGAAAAGACATTAAGTCCTTCCCTTGAATGACAGTGTATACACGAAAACAGCGATGGACCCTCGCCATTTATCGTAATAGCCTTAAGCTCAAAAACAGCCCTGACGAGCTCATTTTTATATGCCGGTGATTCAAGAGCCCTGAGTGATTGATAAAGGAGCTTTAACATATCCTTCTCGTCATTGTTCTCCTGACAAAAATATCCGCAGAACTCCAGAAAGTAAAACCCGGTGTATACCGCTTCCAAATCCTGTGTCAGCTCCCTGAAATAGTTGCTGATTGTGACCTTTGAAAGAGAATATGCGCTTTTACCCTCAAACAGCTCAAACTCACCGAACGAAAATGGATTACTTCCTGCCATAAGCTGGCTGTTTGGACGTCTTGCGCCCCTTGCAAAGGCTGTGATTTTCCCTCGTTCCTTTGTGAGAATCGTTATTCTTTTGTCAAAATCCCCTACCGGCATGGCTGAAAGCACCATACCGGTCAACACTACACTCTGTGACATCTTAATCTTACTTTCAAAATACTATTCTTCCTCTTTGTATCCAAAGTTCTTGATGAGGAAATCGCTGTCTCTCCAATCCTTCTTTACCTTGACCCATAGCTTCAGATTCACCTTACAGTCGAGCAGTCGTTCCATCTCATAGCGCGCATTGGTGCCGATTTTTTTAAGCATGCTGCCCTGCTTTCCTATAATGATTCCCTTATGGGAGTCTCGCTCGCATACAATTGTGGCATCCATATCTATAATAGAACCACTCTTTGTCTTTCTTGTCTTCATGCGGTCAATTCCTACTGCAATGCCATGCGGCACCTCGTCATTCAGAGCATGGAGCGCTTTTTCCCTGATAATCTCAGCACAGATTGCACGCTCCGGCTGATCTGTGATGGTGTCCTCATCATAGAACTGTGGGCCATAAGGCAAATACTTAAATATAGAATTAATAACATCATCCGTATTCTGCCCTCTTAAGGCTGACGTAGGAATAATCTCTGCAAAGTCGTATACCTTGCGGTAGGTGTCTATATACTCAAGCACCTTTTCCTTTTCCACTGTATCTACCTTGTTGATAATCAATATAACAGGTGTATTAACCTTTTTAAGCTGCTCTATGATATGCTGCTCTCCCGCCCCGATAAAGTTGGTCGGTTCCACAAGCCACAGCACAACATCCACCTCATTTAATGTCTTTTCCGCCACATTGACCATATACTCGCCCAGCTTGTTTTTGGCCTTGTGTATGCCAGGAGTATCAAGGAACACTATCTGTCCCTTTTCCATATCCGTGTATACTGTCTGGATGCGGTTTCTTGTGGTCTGAGGCTTGTTTGAGGTGATGGCAATTTTCTGACCGATAAGCCTGTTCATCAGTGTTGACTTGCCCACGTTTGGTCTACCGATTATTGTAACAAAACCCGATTTGAAATTCTGTATCATTTTTCCTCCTATGTGAATCTGTATTTATATAAGCTTTTCAACATTCTCAAAGAGCCCTGCCGACTCTTTAATCATATTTTCATTGCCGATGACACATATACTGTCCTTCTTAAGCACTGCCTCTACAAGGTCTGCAAGCCTTCTGATATCCTCTGGCTGTGCATTTAGTATCTCATTTCTCTCCTTTTGAATCTGCTCATAAGTAATACCCTCGAGATATGCCGACAGTGATCTGCTACCCTTTGCTTTCGGATTCATAGGCGTATCAAGTGCACTGAAGGTACCGATAATATACTTGGTCATATCCCTCTCGTCAGGTGAAAAGCTCTTTATATACTCAGGTATCCTGTCATAGACATCAAGTGTGTCTGAAAGGTTAGGGTCTCTATATGAGACAAAGTAGCTCTCTCCGCTTCTAAGGAATGTATTCATGCAGCCGTAAGCACCACCCTTTACCCTGACATTTATCCAGAGATAATCATAGCTTAAGATGATACGCAGCAGTCTCAGTGCTCCGGTGTATTCATAGCCCTCGCAGATGAAATCACCTGTTTTTGCCACATACTGTATCTGGGATGCATCAATAAATGCTTCCTTTGCTGTATTAAAATGAACCTCTGCCTGATTGCCTATAGCACTCATTTTATCAAATCCAGCTATAACTTTTTCCAACGAAGGCTTTGCATTGCCGTATGCCTCGTTATTTCCGGTAAAGCTGATAAGCATTCTGTTTCTTGCAAACAGCTTTTTGGCTATTGCAGCAAGCTTATCTGACACATTCTTTGGTGACTCGGAAAGCTCCTTTTCTATGCGGCATATAGAGCGGTAAAAAGCAACTCCCTTTAGCTCGTCCTGATAAAGTGCGTAGCGCGAGAAGCTCGACATACTTCGCATAGCTGCAACCAGATGACCGGAACTGCTAAGGTTAGCCTGAAGCCTTGCCTTAATCTGCGCTACAAGCTCACCCAGTCTCTTTGTATCTGTAAAATCCGATGAAAGAAGCATCTGCTCCATAAGCTCAAGTGCCTTGTCAAGATTTTTCTCCAACACCTTAAGCTTCACCTCTAACTTAAACACGAAATTATTTCTATCCTTAATATCCGGGTGACTTGCAGTACCTGTGCTGATTCCGCCGGTATATATGTTGGTGGCATTGGCTAAATCGGTATAGCTGTACTTTTCGGTGCTCACCAGCCCGAGTGCGTTTGTGAAGAAGCCAAGATAGCCAAGCTCACTCTGGGCAAAATCACCTGCATCAAATAAAAATGATATATAATCAATGCCGTTTGACTCTATGTCATGACGCACAACCTTTACATCCAAAAGTTCATCCTCAATGTTTGAAAAAGGCATAGCATTCTTTTTCATATCTGCTCTTGTAAGCATTGGAAGCTTGCGCAGGTCCTCATCCGACGAAGGCTCCTCCTGGTATTTCTTTAAATGCTCTGTATCCTCAATCAGCTTTTTAATCTCTTCATCTGAAAGAGATGCCTTGTAATCGGAAAGCTCCTTTGCCAAAGCCTCCTCCCTCTCATTACCAAGTCCACGCTTCGGCTTTACTGTGACAGATGAACCATGGGTATTGTCGAGCAGATACTCCTGTATAAGTTTTTCAAAATAATCAGTATCTACAGCCTTTCGAAGCTTAGCAAAGGTACCAAGACACTCCAGATGTATAAAAGGCTTCATATCATCAAACAGCCAGCTGTCTAAACAGTTTAATCCAAAAAGAAGTCCCTTAGGAAACTGTCCGAAGTCAGCCTCCCTGAATTTGAACTCGCTGCTGTTGATTCCCGCAAGCAATGCTTCTTTATTAATTCCTGTTTTAACAACTTCTTTAAGAGTGTTTTCTATAATACTTTCAAACTCATCTGCCTGAGATGCATTGGCATTCTTTGCCACAAACGAGAATACCGGCTGCAGAATGCCCGCATCGTATGAGCCATACACATCATCACCGATTCCCGCATCTATCAATGCCTGCTTCACAGGTGCTCCCGGTGAGCTGACAAGTGCATAGTCAAGCACATCAAATGCCTGATAGAGCATCTCATCAAGCGTATCTCCTACCACACGGTTATAAGATAGATAAGTCTTATTCTCCTGTGAATCATCCATGGTAATTGAATACTGTGCCTCAACATTCTTTATTTCATCAAACGCAGGCTGTTTATTAATTTCTGAATTAACTTTTTTATAATCATACAGGCTCAGATATTCCTTATCCAGCCACTCAAGTCTCTCGACAACATCCATATCACCATACAGATAAATGTATGAATTGGATGGATGATAATACTTGTGATAGAAGTCCAGATAGGCTTCATACGTAAGCTTAGGAATATACTCCGGATTACCGCCTGAATCCTTACTGTAGGTATTGTCAGGGAAAAGCGAGCGGTAAATCTGGCTTGAAAGCACCTCATCCGGCGATGAGTATGCTCCCTTCATCTCATTGTACACCACTCCGTTTATCTTAAGCTCGTCATCCTTGCCTGTAAGCTCATAGTGCCAGCCCTCCTGCTTGAAAATCTCCTCGTACTTTGTGATATTCGGATTAAACACTGCATCCAGATACACATCCATGAGATTCTTAAAATCCTGATCATTGCAGCTGGCAACAGGATAAACTGTCTTGTCAGGGTATGTCATGGCATTTAAAAATGTATTGAGCGAGCCCTTTGCCAGCTCGATGAAGGGATCCTTTACAGGGAACTTCTTTGAACCGCAGAGTGTGGTATGCTCAATAATATGCGGTACACCCGTCTCGTCCTCCGGCGGAGTCCTGAAGCCTATATAAAAGACCTTGTTATCATCATTATTTGATAAAATGGCAATCCTTGCACCACTTTTTTTGTGTCTCAGAATGAATCCGTCCGACTGGACATCCTCCACTCTGTGCTCATCTAAAATCTCGTATTCAGCCAAATCGTGAATTGTCATCAATTATTCCTCCTAAAATGCGATGATGATAGTATACCACATTTTTACATATTATAGTTAAATTATAAGTATATTTACCACAAAAAACTGTTAAAGTAATATTCTGCAACATCCGGCTTTAAAAGTCAGAGTCTATGTTCCTCTTCTGAATATTAACATCCATCTGCGGAAACGGAATTTCGATGTTATTTTTATCAAATGCTGTTTTAATTTCTTCTGTAAGCTGCCATTTTGTGTTCCAGTAATCCTCGTTCTTCACCCAGATTCTCGCACCGAGCTCTATTGCCGAATCCTGCAGCTCACTCACAAACACATTGCTCGGCTCATCGCGAAGCATCGTATCTGCTGATGTGACAACAGATTCCAGCACACTCTTTGCAAATGCTAAATTTGTGCTGTAGGATACTGTTACTCTCAAATCAAGCATTCTCTTATCCATCATAGATACATTTGTGATACACGAATCAGCGAGCTTTCCGTTTGGTATCATAACCATCTTGTTATCTATTGTCAAAAGCCTTGTATAAAACAGATTTATATCCTTTACAGTGCCCTCTGTACCACTTGAACCGTCAACTATGTAATCGCCCACGCCAAACGGCTTCATCAAAAGAATAAGCACGCCTCCTGCGAAATTCGACAGACTGCCCTGCAATGCCATACCTACAGTAAGTCCGGCAGAGCCAAGAACCGCTATAACAGAGCCGGTCGCCACTCCAAAGCCCGAAAGCAGCGCCATGACAAGAATAAAATACAAAAAGTATTTAATCATATTTGCAAGAAATGATGCCACTGCAGCGTCCATTCTGCTTTTATCAAATCCTTTTTTAATTATTTTCACAACTGATTTAATCACCTTAATACCAATAAGCAGTATCACAATCGCAACAACAAGCTGCACTAGAAAGCTTATAAGCGATGGCATATATTTCTCCAGATACGTCTTTACAATGCCCGGGTTTTCAATAACCTGCTGTACCTCGGTGTTTGCAACCGGCACTGATACTTCACCAAGAATTTGTCTGATCATATAATCTCCTATATATCTCTTATATATCTTATATATCTTATATTTCTTATATTTTTTCTATATTTGTTATTTCCTTATAACCTACTAAATCCCCCATATAAAATATGGGGGATCAGTATTTAAATCAAATATTAATTCACTATTTAATAACTCTCACTCTGAGCACTCCGTCAATGGCAGAAAGCTTCTCAACGGTAGAAGCATCAATAGCTGAATCAAGATCAAGAAGTGAATATGCATAGTCACCCTTGCCCTTGTTTGTCAGATCAGATACATTGATATCAGCCTCTGCAAGAGCTGTTGTAATCTGTCCAATCATACCCTTAACATTCTTGTGAAGGATTCCGACTCTGCCTGAAGCTGTGCATGCACCCATGCTGCAGTCAGGGAAGTTTACTGAATGAACGATATTACCATTCTCTAAGTAATCTCTCAACTCCTTGACAGCCATAACTGCACAATTGTCCTCTGACTCTGCTGTAGATGCTCCAAGATGAGGTGTTACGATGCAGCCCTTTGCTCCAACAGTTGTGTTGTTAGGGAAATCTGAAACGTACTTCTTAACCTTTCCCTTGGCAAGTGCATCTACCATAGCCTCTTCGTCAACAAGAAGATCTCTGGCAAAGTTTAATACGATAGCGGTTGGCTTCATCATTGCAATAGCATCAGCGTTTATCATCTTCTTTGTTGAATCAAGAAGAGGTACATGGATTGTGATGACATCACAGTTCTTGTAGATGTCCTCAACATTGCTGATGTGCTTAACGCTTCTTGAAAGGTTCCATGCGGCATTTACTGAGATGTATGGATCATATCCGTAAACATCCATGCCCATATGTACTGCAGCATTTGCAACAAGTACACCGATGGCTCCAAGTCCGATAACACCGAGCTTCTTGCCTGAAATCTCTGTTCCTGCAAAGTTCTTTTTCTGCTTCTCGGCTGTCTTTGCAATATTCTCATCGTTCTGGTTTGCAAGACACCAGTCGATACCTCCAACGATATCTCTTGATGCATAAAGCATTCCGGCAAACACAAGCTCCTTAACACCGTTTGCATTGGCTCCCGGTGTGTTGAATACAACGATTCCCTGCTCAGCACACTTGTCAAGCGGAATATTGTTTACTCCTGCTCCTGCTCTTGCCACAGCAAGCACCTTGTCACCAAGCTCCATGTCATGCATAGCGGCACTTCTTACAAGTGCTGCATCTGCATCCTTAATATCATCAACCTTTTTATAATCGTCAGAGAACAGGTCAAGGCCTACTCCTGCGATTGGGTTTAAGCATGTGTAATTGAACATTATGCATTCTCCTCCTCAAACTTCTTCATAAACTCTACAAGCTTCTCAACGCCCTCTTTTGGCATAGCATTGTAGATAGATGCTCTCATTCCGCCAACTGTACGGTGTCCTTTAAGGTTTACAAATCCGGCTGCAGTTGCCTCCTTTACAAACTTGGCATCAAGCTCTGCATCTCCTGTTACAAACGGAACATTCATGAGTGATCTGTCCTCTTTTCTTACTGTTCCCTTAAAGAGCTTGCTCTGATCAAGGAAATCGTAGAGAATCTTGGCCTTCTCCTCATTTCTCTCCTTCATAACTGAAAGACCGCCCATCTTCTTGAGCCATTTGAATACCTTGCCACAGATATAGATGCCGTAGCATGGTGGTGTATTGTAAAGAGAATCATTATCGGCCTGAGTCTTCCACTTGAGCATGGTTGGTGTGCCCGGTAGACAATCATCTGTGATAAGATCCTCTCTGATAATTGCTATAACTACTCCGGCAGGTCCTACATTCTTCTGTACTCCGCCATAGATAACAGCATATTTTGATACATCTACAGGCTCTGATAAGAAGCATGAAGATACATCAGCTACAAGGTTCTTTCCCTTTGTGTTTGGAAGCTTCTTGTACTTTGTTCCGTAGATAGTATTATTCTCGCAAATGTATACATAATCCATATCATCTGTGATTGGTAAATCTGAGCAGTCAGGTATGTATGAGAAGGTCTCATCTGCAGACGAAGCAAGCTCTACGGCGTCTCCGTAAATCTTAGCCTCGGCAAACGCCTTTTTAGCCCACTGACCTGTGATAATGTATCCTGCTTTTTTATTTTTCATAAGGTTCATCGGTACCTCAGCGAAGAACTGTGAAGCACCACCCTGAAGGAAAAGCACCTTGTAATTGTCAGGTATATTCATAAGCTCGCGGAGATCTTTCTCGGCATCCTTGATGATGTCATCAAACCATTTAGATCTGTGGCTCATCTCCATAACCGACATTCCGCTTCCCTTATAATCCATCATCTCTGCTGCTGCTTCCTGCAATACCTCCTCAGGTAAAACTGCAGGTCCTGCTGAAAAATTGTAAACTCTACTCACTCTAATTTCCTCCTTGTGTCGCATTGTAGTCCTCTTCATCGAAAGACTCGTTTATAGGCTTGCCCGGTGCAACCATAGGCCATACCTTGTCATCTGAATCAATGATACAATCGATGACAAACGGTGTCTTGCTCTTTAAGGCATCTGCAAATGCTTTTTCAAATTCTTCCTGGGTCTTAACACGTCGTGCGGTGGCTCCCATTGCTTCTGAAAGCTTTACATAATCCACCCCATCATCGAGTACGGTTGCCGAGTAATGCTTCTCATAAAAAAGAGTCTGCCACTGGCGTACCATTCCAAGTACATGGTTGTTTATTATAACCTCGATAAGAGGAAGCTTTTCTCTTGAAGCTGTTGCAAGCTCGTTCATGTTCATTCTGAAGCATCCGTCACCTGCAATATTGACTACAGTCCTGTCAGGATTTGCTGTCTGGGCACCAATTGCAGCACCAAGACCGTATCCCATGGTACCAAGACCTCCTGATGTAAGAAGTGTTCTTGGCTTGCTGTATTTGTAATACTGGGCTGCCCACATCTGATGCTGACCGACCTCAGTAACCATTATAGCATTTCCTTTTGTCATTTCATAGATTTTTTCAATAACAAATGGTCCGCTAAGTCCCTCTTTGTGATATGTAAGAGGAAAAGTCTTTGCATATGCAAGCACATGCTCAACCCATGAATTGTGGTCAAGCTGTGTGAGCTTTTTGTTGATGCGTGTAAGTATTTCCTTCACATCGCCTATAACACTCGATGTAACACGGATATTTTTATTAATCTCTGCTGCGTCTACATCAAACTGTAATATCTTGGCCTGATCTGCAAACTTTTTAGGATTGCCAAGCACTCTGTCCGAAAAACGTGTACCAATCGCAATCAAAAGGTCGCACTCTGAAACTCCAAGGTTTGAGGTCTTTGTGCCATGCATACCAAGCATGCCTGTGTAGTTATCACTTGTGCCGTCATATGCACCCTTGCCCATGAGCGTATCGCAAACAGGCGCATTCACCTTGTCTACAAATTCCTTAAGCTCTTTGCTTGCTCCGGAGAGAACCACTCCGCCTCCTACAAATATATATGGCTTTTTGGATGCTTTTATGAGTTCGATTGCATTATCAATGTCACTGTCTGTAATTGTTTCTGTCTCACGCTCAGGAAGCTTGATTTCCTGCCTGGTGTACTCTACCAGATCTGCCGTAACATTCTTTGGAATATCCACAAGCACAGGACCCGGTCTGCCTTTTCTTGCTATGTCAAAGGCTCTGCGTATTGTATCTGCAAGCTTCTCAATATCCTTTACGATAAAGCTGTATTTGGTTACAGGTGTTGTAATTCCGGCAATATCTATCTCCTGGAAGCTGTCCTTTCCAAGTAACGAGACTCCGACATTACATGTGATTGCAACAATCGGAATCGAATCCATGTAAGCTGTCGAAATTCCTGTGACCAGATTTGTCGCGCCCGGTCCGCTTGTAGCCAGACAGACGCCAACCTTTCCGGTGCTTCTCGCATAACCATCGGCCGCATGGCTTGCTCCCTGCTCATGGGAGGTCAGCACATGCTTAATCTCCGGATGCTTGTAGAGCTCGTCATAGACATTAAGGATGGCTCCTCCCGGATAACCGAATACTGTGTCAACACCCTGTTCTTTTAAGCATTCTATAATAACCTGTGATCCTGTTAACTGCATCTTGTATTCCTCTTTTTCTTATACGAATCCTTATACGAAAATACGTAAAAGCTTTATTTCGCACTGAATTTTCTATCAAAATATATACTACGCGTTCTGCTCGCCCGGAAGTGCAAGGATGGCTCCTCTGTTTCCTGATGTAACAAGCGCTGCGTATCTCTTCAAATAGCCTGTTATAACCTTCGGCTCCCTTGGCTGCCACTTTGCCTTACGCTCAGCAAGCACCTCGTCTGACACATCGAGCTCAAGCTTCATGTTTGGAATATCAATCTTTATGATATCTCCCTCTTCAACCAGGGCAATCGGTCCGCCTACTGCGGCCTCAGGTGAAACATGACCTATTGAAGCTCCTCTTGAAGCTCCTGAAAAACGTCCGTCTGTGATGAGTGCTACAGAGCTTCCAAGTCCCATTCCGGCAATAGCGGATGTAGGATTAAGCATCTCTCTCATTCCAGGGCCGCCCTTTGGTCCCTCGTATCTGATGACAACTACATCACCCTCTACGATCTTGCCGCCCTTTATTGCTGCAATTGCATCCTCCTCGCAGTCAAATACTCTTGCAGGGCCCTCATGAACCATCATCTCATCGACAACTGCTGAACGCTTTACTACAGAGCCGTCCGGAGCCAGATTTCCTTTAAGCACTGCAAGTCCTCCGGTCTTTGAATATGGATTGTCTACCGGTCTGATGACCTCAGGGTCCCTATTGACTGCATTCTTTATATTCTCTCCAACTGTCTTTCCTGTAACAGTCATACAGTCTGTATTTAAAAGGCCGATATCAGCAAGCTCTTTCATGACAGCCCACACACCGCCGGCCTCGTTTAAGTCCTCCATATATGTAGGGCCTGCCGGAGCAAGGTGGCAGAGGTTTGGTGTCTTCTCACTGATTGGATTTGCAAAGCTGATATCAAAGTCAAAGCCTATCTCATGAGCAATAGCCGGAAGATGAAGCATAGAGTTTGTAGAGCAGCCGAGAGCCATATCAACTGTGAGCGCGTTCATTATTGCATCCTTTGTGATGATATCTCTCGCCTTGATGCCCTTGTTGTACATATCCATAACAGCCATTCCGGCATGCTTTGCAAGACGTATACGCTCTGAATATACAGCAGGTATTGTTCCGTTTCCGCGAAGTCCCATGCCGAGTGCCTCTGTAAGACAGTTCATGGAGTTGGCTGTGTACATTCCTGAGCATGAACCGCAGGTAGGACATACCTTGTTCTCATACTCGCATACATCATCCTCTGTCATAGTACCTGCAGCGTATGAGCCTACAGCCTCAAACATTGATGAAAGGCTTCTCTTTCTGCCCTTTACATGGCCGGCAAGCATTGGTCCGCCTGATACAAATACTGTAGGAAGATTAAGACGTGCAGCCGCCATCAGAAGTCCCGGCACGTTCTTGTCACAGTTTGGAACCATTACAAGTGCATCAAACTGATGAGCGATTGCCATACACTCTGTAGAATCAGCAATCAGATCTCTTGTGACAAGGGAATATTTCATGCCTACATGTCCCATTGCAATACCATCGCACACTGCGATTGCAGGAAATACTACAGGAACTCCGCCTGCCTCTGCAACTCCAAGCTTTACAGCCTCAACGATTTTGTCTATATTCATATGGCCCGGAACAATCTCATTGAATGAGCTTACGATTCCGACCATAGGCTTTTTCATTTCCTCCGGTGTAAAACCAAGAGCATTAAATAAACTTCTTGCCGGTGCCTGCTGCATTCCGGCTCTTGCGTTATCACTTATCATATTTTATCTCCTTATTTATCTCCGACTATTTCTTTGAGTACTTCATCATTACTACTGTATACATAACGATCAGCCTATCTATAATCTATTAGCTGTCTATTATAAGTCATGCAGCTACACACGTTCTGCGATGAGATCCCCCATCTGCGCTGTGCCTACCTGTGTGATACCCTCTGTAGTCTCACCCGGCTGTGGCATGATGTCGATTGTCCTGTAACCCTCCTTAAGCACCTGCTTTACAGCATCCTCGATTGCCTGTGCTTCCTTGTCCAGATCAAATGAGTAGCGAAGCATCATGGCTGCTGAAAGGATTGTTGCGATAGGGTTTGCAATGCCCTTTCCTGCAATATCAGGAGCAGATCCGCCACTTGGCTCGTAAAGTCCGAACTTTGTATCGTTAAGGCTTGCTGATGAAAGCATACCGATTGAGCCTGTCACCATACTTGCTTCATCTGATAAAATATCGCCAAACATATTCTCTGTGAGGATAACATCAAACTGCTTAGGATCCTTGACAAGCTGCATTGCACAGTTATCAACAAGCATATGCTCATATGTAACCTCCGGATAATCCTTTGCGACCTCCTCGACGATCTTTCTCCATAATCTGGAAGAATCAAGCACATTTGCCTTGTCTACGGATGTGACCTTTTTCCTTCTCTTCATGGCTATATCAAAGCCTCGCTTTGCGATTCTTCTGATTTCATTCTCATTGTATGTCAGTGTATCTGTGGCCGTAACAACTCCGTCCACCTCTTTTGTCTCTCTGGCTCCGAAGTAAAGACCTCCTGTAAGCTCACGCATAATCATCATATCAAAGCCGTCTCCGATGATATCGCTACGGAGCGGACATGCTGCAGCAAGCTCCTTGTACAGGTATGCCGGTCTGAGATTTGCAAACAGATTGAGCGACTTTCTAAGCTTTAAAAGTCCTGCCTCCGGACGAAGCTCAGGGGCCAGCTTGTACCATGGTGATGTGGCTGTGTTGCCACCGATTGAACCCATCAGCACCGCATCTGAATCAAGTGCAGTCGCAATAGCCTCATCTGTAAGAGGAACACCTGTTGCATCAATTGAGCAGCCACCCATCAGGATGTCTGTATAGTTGAAGCTGTGTCCATACTTATCTGCTATCTTATCCAATACCTTCTTTGCCTCAGCGACTATCTCCGGTCCGATTCCGTCTCCGGAAATTACACCAACTTTATATTCCATAATTTCTTACCTCTTTTATATAAAAATACATATTCTTATATTAAAGCATTAAAGTAGTTATTTCAATATGCCAGGATATTTTACTTTTTCATGCAATTTATAACCGCAGCTTATAATAACTGCATACTATAATAACAGTTTTTTATTATTATTGCAAGAGATGCGGATAATAAGAAAACCGCCACTTATGTGACGGCTTTACAAATGTGCATTATTTAGCTGAATCCTCTGCTTTCTCAAGGTCAGCGATAGCTGCCTTCTGCATTGGAATACGGCAGTTCTTGTTGTTACCAAACTCAACGATTACAGTATCGTCCTCGATATCGATAACTGTACCGTAAAATCCACTTGTTGTAAGAACTGTGTCTCCTGTTGCAACCTCTTTAAGCATTAGCTCCTTTTTCTTCTGCTCCTTCTTCTGTGGACGGATCATAAGAAAATACATAACTGCGAAAAGTACTACTAACCAGACAATCATTCCAATTGTTCCTGCTGCCTGACCGTTTGCTAAAATTGATGTCATCAATTGTTCCTCCTAAATATTCTATAATTGATGTGTTTTAAGCACTATTACCATAATACACGTTAAACGTGCTAACGGCAAGGATTTTTTATCATTTTCGAGATTTTTTATATTTAACTGCTAGCTCTGCTCTCCCTGTGTCATGCCATAGAGCTTTTCAGCCTTGTATGAAGCAAAACGGCCTGCATCAAGTGAATCCCTTATCTCTTCCATCATGTTGTTGTAGAAATACAAATTATGGAGCACGCACAGTCTCATTCCGAGCATCTCCTTTGCCTTTAAAAGATGCCTGATATATGCACGCGAATATGTGCGGCAAGCAGGACAGTTACAGCCCTCCTCAATAGGGCGCATATCCTTCTGATACTTCTGGTTGAACAGATTAAGCTTGCCGTGATTCGTGTATACATGTCCGTGACGGCCGTTTCTGCTTGGGTATACACAGTCAAAGAAGTCGATTCCTCTCTCTACACCCTCAAGTATATTGGCAGGAGTTCCTACTCCCATCAGGTATGTAGGTTTATTAACAGGCAGATGAGGCACTGTTTCATCAAGAATATGGTACATCTCCTCATGGCTCTCTCCTACCGCCAGTCCGCCGACAGCATAGCCGTCCAGCTCAAGCTCAGAAATGCGCTTTGCATGGTCAATTCTTATATCATCATAAATAGCTCCCTGATTGATACCGAATAAAAGCTGCTCCTTATTGATAGTATCCGGTAAGCTGTTTAAGCGTGCCATCTCCTTTTTGCACCTCTCAAGCCAGCGCGCGGTCCTGTTTACAGAGTTTGTCACATACTGTCTGTCTGCAACGCTAGATGGGCACTCGTCAAATGCCATAGCAATCGTGGAGCCGAGGTTTGACTGTATCTGCATGCTCTCCTCAGGTCCCATAAAAATCTTGGCACCGTCAATATGCGAGTTGAAGTACACGCCCTCCTCCTTTATTTTGCGAAGACCAGCCAGTGAAAACACCTGGAATCCGCCGGAATCTGTAAGGATTGGTCTGTCCCACACCATGAATTTGTGCAGTCCGCCAAGCTCTTTAATGATTTTGTCTCCGGTTCTTACATGCAGGTGATATGTATTTGACAGCTCAACCTGACACTTTATCTCCTTTAAATCGTCCGTAGAGACAGCGCCCTTTATCGCACCTACTGTTCCTACATTCATAAATACAGGTGTCTGTATATCTCCATGCACAGTATGGAATGTACCTCTCTTGGCACGTCCCTCTTGTTTTAGTAACTCATATTTAGCCATATTTTCGTTTAATTCTCCTGTTTCTTTTACTTATCGCCATTGCCTACGATTTTTCTGATTAATATTCCGTTGGTCAGCAGTGTGGTATCTATGCAATGCCTCTCAAAAAGCACCTCGCCGTCCTTCGGCACCTCAATATCCTCATCAGAGCAGTTGACTATAACCTCCACATATGTATCCACCCAGCCCATCTTTCTGAACTGGATTACCCTTGGATTGTCAGCAAAATCGTCAGGAAAATGGAAGTTTCTGCCCTTTAAAAGCGGCTCACTCGCCCTTAAATGAATGAGCTTTGATACCATCTCAATGCGTTCCTTAAACCTGCCTGCCTCAATATCATCCCACGGCATACATCGTCTGCAGTCAGGGTCATAGCTGCCCGGCATGGCAATCTCAGTGCCGTAATATATACATGGGCTGCCCGGCATAGCAAAAAGCACTGCAAGCTGTGCAAAGTACTGGTCGAGATTCTTTGTATCAGAGCGAAGGCGCTTTGTATCATGTGAATCAAGCAGATTGAAAAGCACATCATTGGTCTGCTGCATGTAGTTGGTATAACATCTGTTTATAGTATACTCAAAATCCTGATTCGTCTGGCTCTTATCTATCCAGAAATCCTTGATGCTCTCTCCAAGCGGATAGTTCATAACCGCATCGAACTCATCTCCACGCAGCCACGGAAGAGCATTATGCCATATTTCTCCCAAAATGTAAATATCCGGATTGATTTCCTTAAGCCTTGCCCTAAGCTCCTTACAGAAGCGGTGTGACACCTCATTTGCCACATCAAGGCGCAGTCCGTCGATATGATAATTTTCTACCCAATTGGCGCAGATATCGATAAAGTATTTTCGCACCGCCGGATTATTTGTATTGAGCTTTGGCATATTGTCAAAAAATCCAAACGTATAAAACTGGCCCTTTTTAGCCGCTCCATGCTTAAAGTCAAGAGGCCATTCATTGATCATAAACCAGTCGTAATACTCTGAATCCGCTCCCTTTGCTAAAACATCCTGCCACGGTGCAAAATAATAGCCACAGTGGTTGAACACTCCGTCCAGCATTATTCTCATATCACGCTTATGGGCTTCTAGCACAAGCCTCTTAAAGGTCTCTTCATCTCCAAAGCGCGGGTCAATCTTTGCATAATCCGTTGTATCATACTTATGATTGCTCGGTGACTCGTTTATCGGTGTCAGGTAGATTCCGTTTATTCCAAGCTCCTTTAAGTAATCAAGCTTTTGAATGATTCCTGCGAGATCTCCGCCGAAGCACTCCTCATTTTTGACCTTTCCCCTGTTTCTCCACGGAACAACATAATCAGGGTCTATCGAGTGGTCTCCATTGCAGAATCTATCCGGAAATATCTGATACCATATAGTGTCATTTACCCACTTCGGTGTGACCGGAATATCACACGGATTCATCCACGGGAATACAAAGCACTGGCGGCTTCTGCCCTCAAGTGCCATCTGCTCTGCACTCACGAAGCCATCCTCAAAGTAAAACCATCTCTCATCCTCTGTGATGAGCTCAAAATAATATTTAAGTCTCTTGAATGGTGGCTTTACCGTGGTGGTCCACCATATCTGGTGCTTTAATTTCTTTTTAAATATAATCGGCTGCTTATCGCCATTCCAGGTCTCACCACCGCCTAAGATACCGGCTGCGAATGGGTCACCGAGTATGATATTTACTTCCTTCACATCATAACCGGTCTTTATATTTATGATTAATTCATCCTCATTTAAAGGATAGCAGTAGTTGTCGTATGCCTGGTGAAATACCCCGTTAAATTCCATGTTTTCTCCCTCTTTTGCTGTCTTATTGTAGTCGTTGTTGCATTGCTTCATTGCTTCATTGTGGCTCTAAGGACGGCATGTAAGTCACGGCCACCGTGAGCGTCCACGCGCTGCCCTGTTCGCTACGCTGCGCTGTTAAGATTCTGTACGAATTATGCTTATAGATTTTCTCTGGCTGACGAAACCGTCGCTACTCGCCCTCCATGGCTCGATAGCTCCTTGCCCCGGCGTCCCTGCCGGTGCATTTCTGTGTATCGAAGCATAATTCTACAGACTCTAAACAGCTTCGCTATTCGCTCCCAGGGCAGCACGTGTACGCTCGCGGTGGCCGCGGCTTACGTGCCTTACGTTGTGGCAAAATTGCTACAAATGATGCTGCTTAATTATACTTGCTTAAATTATGCTTCGCCTAATTTGCGCTTTGCATATACAGGCATGCAAATATAGTTACATATATACATAATTATATACAAACATAGTTCGAAAGTTATCTAAATAAAATAATATCATAGTTTTCTTGACTATTCAACTTTGTATTACTTATAATATACCTATTATTGTAACTATAGGAGCTTCCGTGAGAACAAGAAAGACCGTTGCTATTCAAGGCGGAGGGGTGCAATCCCTCAATAATTAGCACTATGGCGCATCAGCTTTTTCTTCTCTATGGTTCTAAATAGTTATATACTATATAAAAAGGAGACCATCATGGCAGGTTCATCATACGGAAATATTTTTAAGGTAACAACATGGGGAGAATCACACGGAAAAGGCTTAGGGGTCGTTGTGGACGGCGTTCCTGCTGGGCTTGAGCTGTGTGAGGAGGATATTCAAATATTCTTAAACAGAAGGAAGCCGGGACAGTCTAAGTTCACTACCCCGCGCAAGGAGGATGACGCTGTTGAGATTCTCTCCGGCGTGTTTGAGGGAAAGACTACAGGCACACCTGTTTCTATGGTTGTGTGGAATAAAAATCAGAAATCAAAGGATTACAGTGAAATTGCTTCGTACTATCGTCCGGGGCATGCTGACTTTTGCTTTGATGAGAAATACGGCTTCAGAGACTACCGAGGCGGTGGTCGTTCTTCGGGACGCGAGACAATAGGCCGTGTTGCAGCAGGTGCTATCGCTGTAAAGATGCTATCGAGCCTTGGCATAAAATTCCTTACATACACCAGGTCAATAGGCCCTGTTACAATTGATGAGGTTAATTTTGATGCCCATGAGATTTACAACAATTCGCTTTATATGCCTGATGCCGATGCAGCACTAAAGGCTTCTGAATATCTGGAGGAATGCCTTAAATCACTCAATTCCTCAGGCGGTGTGTGTGAATGTGTCATCACTGGTCTTCCTGTCGGGCTCGGTGATCCTGTATTCGAGAAAATTGATGCTAATCTGGCAAAGGCTATTATGTCTATCGGAGCTGTAAAGGGCTTCGAAATCGGCGATGGCTTTGATGCGGCAAAGGCAACAGGACTTACAAACAATGATGCCTTTATTATGAGGGATGGCGCTGTTTCAAAAGAGACAAATCACTCCGGCGGTACTCTCGGCGGCATGACAGACGGCTCACCGCTTATTTTCAGAGCCGCCATAAAGCCTACTCCTTCAATCGCAGCTACACAGCACACTGTAAATAAATCCGGTGAAGATATAGAGATTTCCATCAAGGGACGTCATGACCCGATTATCGTGCCACGTGCTGTTGTTGTTGTTGAAGCTATGGCTGCAATTACTATTGCGGATGCACTGCTTATGAATATGGGAGCACGCATGGACCGCATATCTGATTTTTACAAAAAATTATAACTTTGTCATATAGTAAAAAGCATCTATTCATTTCCGGACAGATGCTTTTTATCTATTTTATTCTCTTCTCTTGCTTTTATCATCTCATTAATAATTGCAACACGAACTTCACTTTCTGCAATCTCTTCTGATGTAAATAATTGTTTTTCAAGTTCATCCCATGAAGAACCTTTTGGATTAATCTTTGATTTACTCATTTTCATTACTCCTTTTTATTCCATAAAACTGTAAACTTCTTATTCATCTTCCTATTCCGCCACATCAACATTCAATACTATCAATGACTTTGGAGACTTAATATTTCCTTCTCTGTAGACAACTCCACTTTCGATAAGAGGATTTAGTATCTCACGTAAAAACTGACTTCTACTCTTGTAGTCCGTGACAGCTTGTAGCTCTTTTACATGCTTTGGACCTTCTGCTTGCAATAGTTCTAATACTCTTTTTTTAGTTCCAGATAGCTCATCATATATATTCGTTTCTATTTTTTCGTATAGGCGATCATACAAACGCAAATTCAAAAAACCTGGATAAATTGACACAACCGGTTGCAATTTTTCTTCACATCCACTATAACATTCAATCATTGTCTGAAAACCAGTTCCTCCACGCTCCATCAAATTTGCTACATCCAAACATGCTGCTATGATAGAATTCCTTCTAATAGAAGGGATTGAACCTACTGGATATTGAGCATAATCTTTAGGAAGCAACCAAGACCCCGGTGAAACAATTTCTATTCTGTCACAATATATATCCACATCAATCTGCGTGCCGGAAATAGAATAATCTCTGTGTGCGATTGCATTTACTAATGCTTCTCGAATTGCCTCTTTCGGATATGCACGCACTTCCTCTCGCCCACCGGATTCCGTTTTTCTCCAGCCGGTTTTTGTGTTTCTTTCAATAAAACTTAAAGCATTTCGAAATCCATTCACCAATGATCCCTTATATCTTCCACTATCAAGTACTGTTCCTGTTTTGGCATTGCCTTTCCAAAGACGACAACAAATCAGTGAATCATCACCTTCATAATTATCTGCAAACATAAGAAATCCTGATTTAGCATAACAATCCTTTGAAATAACCTCTTCGTTTTGCAAATCCTTTATAGTCGGCACATTGGAACTCTCTCTATATTCCTTGCATAAAGCGATATATTCACTCCATTTTGATTCCTCATATAAGACCTCGCTGGTTTCATTATCAACACCATATTTTCTTTTAGACAAAGAAATAATGTCTTCCGGAGTAGCTGGTGTTGTATTTCCGTCACCCTTAATATAAACGGTTTCATTAAAATCACCTTCTCTGTATCTTACTACAGAATCTGCCGGATTCACTTTCACTGCCAAAACAAATCGTTCCGCATTAGAATCAACGCTTCTCATCATATATTGAACTTTTGTATGAGGAAAAATGTGTCTATCAATGATTTTAGCTATTAGATTTTTTGTGTTATCAATCTCATTCAAATCAATGCCAAAAGCTTCTCCATCATTAGACACACCTACAAACATAATTCCACCTTCACCATTTGCATATCCAACAATAGTTTTTGCCCACTTTACCGGTTTATCCGGATTCAATATTGCCTTGTATTCATAGGTTAAATCTTCTGTTATAACATCTGAAAACAGCTCTGAAATCTTCATTTCAGCACCTCCAAACTGCAATTTTATAGCAAGCATAGCATACATTTCGATACATTACAACAACATTGCTAAACATTTTGATAACATTTTGATTTTTTGCAATGTTCTCATTTATCCAAACCAAAATAAAATCCAAACCTTTGTAATAATGGCAGAAAAAATGATTATTAAATTCAAAAGAGGTAGAAGGTGTACCCCCTATCCACAGTACACCTTCTACCTTCTCCTTAATTTTCTTATATTAGTTCTTTCAATTCCATTATCTTATTAACCTTGCATATACGGATTTCATAACCTATAGCATTTTTAATTAACAGTATTTATATTGTTGCTTTTTGCTATATATATGCAATACATTTGTAATACTATAATTATAGCTATGTTTAGCCATAAACCATAAGTTGTCCATGTCAATTTGTAATCGAAATAATCTACAAATATTTTTTCACAATATAAGATAACTGCAAGCGAACTAAGTTGTAGCAATAGACGGATTGTATGCAACTTAATTCCCCATGTTGCTATCAAAAATGTTATTACTGCTATAAAAAATATTTCTTTTGAATGAATAGGAGCTGCCCACCCATTCCTAGTAGTTATCCCTGGAACGTTATAAAAACATAAAAATCTCAAAAAGAAGGTTATCAGAAAAACACCAGTTATAATAGTTTTATGTTGCTTCAATATATTCTTACCGTCTAACACGCCCATATTTCCCCCATCACCGGCAATAGTGTCCCATCCATTGTTTGTACCTTTTTAATAGGTACCTATCACGATTTGTACAGTCTCATTTAATGCTTTCTTAAACCGTAACACCGATAACATCTGTACGCAAACGGCAGCATTACGATAAATAATGCGCTATATAGCAAGATAACAAATGGTAATTGCCGAAAAGCAAATCCACCAATCTGAAAAATAAGCGGGCTTTTTACGTATTCAATGATATTTGAAAACACGCTCGGCATGAAATCAAAAAATGTAGTAAAATCTGAAGCCATACGCCCTATAAATGGTAACATACAAAATAAAACAAACGGAACCGCTGCCGCTACAGCCGTACTTCGCGTTTTAACAATAATCAACATCGTCAACGATGCAGAAAATAAGCTCGCGATATACCCCATCAGCAGCATCAGCAAATGATATTCGCCATATGTCATGCTATAAATACAATACGGCTCACTTATCTGATATGGCGTGAAAAATCCGCTAGTTCCCATTACTCCAAATGCAATCAAATCTAAAATTCCCATTCCAACCCAATAAATGAGCGTTGTCATAAGAATTCCTGTCAATACCTTATTTTTTACAGCTTTGGTTCTTCCATATTTAGCGGCAAGAAACACTCCTTCTGTACCAGACCGAAACTCACCCGAAAATATACTGATTGAAAGGAAGCCTATGACAACTGCCAATATAATGATATAGTTCTGCGTATACATCAGCATAGTATCCCAACTCACCGCTGCCTCATAGTCAAGTGGGGTTTCAACAGTCTCGTACACATTTTCTATGAGTTCCTTTTTTTCGGGTGTCGTTCCGTATTCTTCAGCCATTTTTCCCATATTTTCCTGATAGAGTGTATAAATATCCGCCGCCTGCTCATCGGATAACTGGTATAGAACGCTATTATCCCATTCCGTATCCGGAGTTAGTATACCAATTACAAAATCTGTAATAGGTTCATATGATTGCACTGTTTTGCCGTATTCATTATCAGGAATTTCTTCCGGATACTTTGCAGACAAATCTTTCACTTTTTTCACAATCTGTCCAATCTGTTCCGATGTCAATTCACCTTTCCAGCGATTTTGATCTTCTGCAAGATAACGTGCTGACAATCCCCCGGTATAACCATCTCCATTTTCATCAACATAACGCACACTTCCAACTGCTAATAACGCGATGATAACTGCAATTAAAAACGTACCGACAATTACCGCTTGATTTATCCTTTTTGAAAATATTTTTTTCAGTTCATATTTAAGCATCATTTTAATCACCTGCCTTCTCTCCGAAATAAAGAAGAAATGCATCCTCTAATGTTGATTCTTCCCTTACAGCATTTTCTGTCGGCGGTACTTTTGAAAGGATCCGTAACTCAGCGCCGTCGGAGGTAGTCTTTATATTTCCCACTTTATATTTCTCCAGATAATGATTGACTTCTTTTTTCGGGACTGCACAATTCCAAACCCTCAAATCCATCGAAGATATAAGCTGCTCTGATGTTCCCGTATAAAAGAACCTTCCGTCTTTCATCATAATAATTTCATTGGCAATAAATTCTATATCAGAAACAATATGTGTAGAAAGTAATACCAACCGTTCTTCTGACAGTTCACTGATCAGATTCCGAAATCGTATCCTCTCATTTGGATCTAATCCGGCGGTTGGCTCATCCAGCACTAATATCTGCGGATCATTCAACATTGCCTGCGCAATTCCGACGCGCCTGAGCATTCCACCCGACAAAGTTTTCATTTTCCGTTTTTTATATTTTTTCAAACCGACCTGCTCTAACAGCTCTGAGCCTCTGCTCTTTGCCGCGATTGGGCGAAGACCCTTAATCGACGCAATATACATCAGATAATCATAAACGGTTAAATCCGGATAATACCCAAAATCCTGTGGCAAATATCCTAATTTCCCTCTATACTTCTCTCCCATTTTAAAAATATCATTTCCGTTCCATGTTATGATGCCTTCTGTCGGGCTCATAACAGTACACAGCATCCGCATTAGCGTTGTTTTTCCTGCGCCGTTCAGTCCTAACAATCCATATACTCCCTTACCCATGGTATATGTCACATGATCCACCGCATGTACCTCACCAAATATTTTTGACACATTCTCAAATCGGAATTCCATTTTCCTGTTCCTCCACAATCAATTCATAATGGCGCTGTAATTTTTGCACACAATAAATCAGATATCCAAAAGACAACACAAGTATTCCTATCCAAAGTGGCATTGCCATTTGCCGATAAATAAAATCAGTTCCTGCTATTGCTGACCATGCAACAGTACAAATCAAATTTAAAAAGAATGCAAGATATTCCATGTCATGATCATGCCTTTTACTATATAATAATCGGAAACATATACAGCATGAAACATTAAACGGAATCAAAAAATCAATAATAATTTTATATACCTCAATCTGAATCGTATTAGATACAATTCCCAGAAATATAGTCATCATAGCCACATCTACGATTCCGAACAGCAGCATTCTTGCAGCCATAATTTGCCTCAAGGAATAAAATGTTGTTTTTTCAATCTCAACGGTTGAAAATCTCCTGTTTTTCCACATTTCCGGTATAATCAATACTGCAAATATTGTTGCCATAGACGGAAGCATTCGCAAGACATTTTCCCTGCTTTCAAAATCTGACAGCAATATCCAAATCAAAAGCAATACTGCTCCTTGCAATACCCACCATCTTTTCTGGATAAATTTCGACTGTCCATACAAGAACTCAAAACTTGACAATTTCCCTTCACCGAAAATTTTCTCATTTACCTGTCCTATGACAGTCTCGCATTTTTTGATGGTATCTTCCACTGCTGTATCCTTGACATACCGATTTTCTACCAATTTTCTATATTCTTTAATCTTTTTCTTATATTTTTTCACATTCGCCCCTCCAATTCTTTCGATAATATTTCCTTTATCCTTGCCACACGATATTTCACCAGTGACAATTTAATGTTTAACAGTTCTGCGATTTCCCTCTGTTTCAGCTCCTGAAAGAAAAAAAGTATAGCAGTTTCCTTTAACTCCTCCGGCAGCTTATTCAAAGCTCTTTCCACATCCAAACGAAGCTCTGTCTCCGGCATATGATCCTCCGGCTGTTCCGGAAGTTCGTCATATAAGAGTTCTTTCTTCTTTTTATAATAATTTTTTATAACATTTCCAGCGATACGATATAAATAGCTTTTTGTTTTTTCTATCTTTGTGCCTCCCATTAAAGCTTCCAAAAATCTTACAAAGGTATCCTGCGCCATATCTTCAGCACAATCTTTGTCGTGAATATGCAGAAAACAATACTGATAAATAGACGTATAATATTTTCTGACCAGCTGCCCGCCTGCATCACTGTCTCCACGTTTGATTTTCTGCTGCAACACAAAGTCCGAAGTCATTTCTCTCCTCCTTTCTCATTCGTGTCTATATAATATGACAACTGACCATGCCAAAAAGTTAGTCCTGAAATTATTTTTTTCTACTATGGCTTGAGTTGTTCTATATATTCTTCCAGACAGAGACCGCTTTCCTGCATTTGCGCCGCTGCTTCCGTTCCCACATATCTATAATGCCATGGCTCGTTATTAATCCCCGTAATTTCCACTTTTTCACTCGGATATCTTTTGATAAATCCATACTTATATGCATTTTCTGCAAGCCACGCATATACTGCATCTGAAGAACACTTCGATGTATCTGCATTGATGTCAACACTTAATCCTAATTGGTGTTCACTAGTCCCCGGTATCGCAACATATTTTTCTGCTAACTCTTTTGCCTCGCTATGTGAATAGCCTTCCGCCCGGTATTCCTCAATTTTTTCATCCATGATTTTCTGCTGTTCCTGTGTTGTTCTGTATCCTTCTCTTACAAAAAGCTCCAAGCCCGCAGCCCTCGCATCATCAAACATTTTTTGGAGCTGTGGATATATTCGACTGTCTACTTTCTGCCCATTTGACAGTTCTGTAAGTTCCGGGTCGTAACCCGACGGAATCTTATAATCCTTATTTACAAGAATCAGATTCCACCCAAGAGATGTATCTGCTTCTTCAATCCCCAAGTTCAGACTTCTTAAAGGAGTCATCTGTACAACCGTATACCCCAAAACCATTAACAGCACGAGTCCGGCAATAAGTTTTACAAACTGCCTCGGAAACCATTTCTTTCTATTATAGTTCTTATACTTCACCTTTCCAATATCCTGATGATCCTGCTGACCAATATCCTTACCTTTGCAATTTTTCACAAATTAAACGTTCTGTTGTCCAGTAATTATGAAAAAGAACTGCTTTTACAAGAAGCCCGGGCAAAGGAGCAGTATTACAAAGAGGTGGAAGAATACAACAAGAAAGTACAGGAGATAAAACATGATTTAAAAAACCGGCTGCTGGCTCTTTATGCAACAGCAGAAAAAGATACCGGCTTTCATACTGAATTCAGGAAGATTTTAGGAGAATTAGAGAATGGAGAAAAAACGATTTATACTTCAAATGTAATCATTAATACGATTCTGAACAGCAAGTTTCATGTGGCTGAAAGAAAAAAAATAAAAGTCAGCACGTCCATTCTTGTTCCTAAAGAAATGAATCTGGATTATAGCGATGCAGGAATCCTTCTGGGAAATCTTTTGGATAATGCTACTGAAGCATGTGAAAAACTTCCGGCAGGCAAGCGTTGGATGTCACTAAACATGCTCTATAAAGAACATATGCTGATATTAAAAGTCAGCAACAGCAAAGATGGGAAGAAAGTAGATATAAACAAGAGTAGGAAGCGGAATCTGGTGAGCAGTGGAATAGGAACACACAGCGTGAAGTGTATAGCAGAAAAATATAATGGAACTGTAAGTTTTATGGATATGGGGGAAACATTTGAAGTATGTGCTGTTTTATATGGTATTTTCTAAAACAGGAGTCATTTTATGTAGATTCAAATTTGAGGAAGAAAGACTAAGTATGACGAAGAGAATTATCTCTCAAGACGACGAGACGGTGTATTAGTTCCTAATATTGTCATAGAATCTGTTAGTATGACGGGAAGGACGTTTTTGACGTCCGCTCTTGACAAGCTCGAAATCATGTCGTATATATAGAAGGTGCACATTCCCACTATTTGAGAGACTTTGTGCACCTTTAGCCATTGACGAATACTCATATTTTTTTCTTCACATCTAAGATAAGAAGAACTGCTGACAAAATGATAGAACACATTATAGTAACTGCGTATTCAAACTTATGCATTAGCAATAACATGATAATTATAAAAAACAGCAAACAAATAATTTTCTTTTTACTGCTACTGTAAAATATAATTTCATAATCATCAAGATTACGATTGTGACTATTTGCTACTTTTTTTGAAAAAACATAATAACCACTGATAGTTGCGAGAATCAAAATGAACCATGCTCTTTTTCTGAAACATTCCAGTAGTCCAAGCAAAATCAGCATTGTTGTATTCGAAACTATATAACAAACAAATTTTGAACTGCAATGAATACCACCACTAAGGGAACGTAAAGGAATAAATGATAATAATAAAATTATAGCCATATCCATTTTTTTCATTAAATAAGAAAAGATTAAAAAAGTGAGCAAATTAAGAATTATCATAATTCCAGTATTCAACCCATATATGTATATTTCTTTATCATCGTTGTCTATTATATGATACTCAACCATTTTTTTTATTATATAATTTGTAAGTTGCATAATATATTAAAATTTTCTTAATCTCGTATGGTCATCTGGCAATTTGTCCTCATACATAACATACCAACAACGTTGGTTGGATGCAATAGTAGTTATAATTAGAGCCAAACTAGCTACAGTAGATAATAATTTAATATTGATAAACATTGTTACTTTTTTTAATATTCTTGACATATTGGATTTCCTCCCGTTTTTTTTTTTAATTGTACCATAAAAAGCAATTGTACCCCAAAAGTGTAATAAAGTGTATATTAACTGTAATAGATTGTAAAATTTGTAATAATCGATAACCCAACTGATTACCATTTTACAATTTAATTGTTTTATCACAAATCTGTATTATTTCAGTATCATGAGTGATGATTAATAGTATTTTATTTTTCGCTTGTAAATGTTCAATAATTTGAAACATAACTTTTTTTCTTTTAACATCTAAACTTGAAGTAGGTTCATCAAGAATTATTATATCTGCATCCTTCACAATGCATTTTAAAACAGAAACTATTTGCTTTTCACCACCAGAAAGATTATTTATATTATTGTTCCAATTTTTTTCAAATAGATGACATATATTTGTGCTTTCGCTTAAATTAGTTTCACTTATCCCATATAAAATATCCTCCAATTTAATATTTTCTTTGCATTCCTGATATATCTCCTTTAGTGTTCTATTTGGATAATTCAATGCCTGTGATATATACAAGATTTTTCTACTTCGTATTTTTTCCATATCAAGTTTGTTTATATTTATACCATTGATCGATAAAGAATCTGTATGTAATATTCCTATCAGCAATTTAGATATGGTTGATTTACCACATCCATTTTTGCCTAAAATACAATAGATTTTACCCGGTTCCAAATTTATTGTTACGTTTCTCAATAAAATACTATTCTTATCATATCCGAATGTAATTTGGCCACAAATACTTTTTATCTCATCCAGCATAAGTATACCTCTATTTTCTAATTTCATAGCAAATATTTCATTTATTCTCTCTATGGATGTTTTTACACTTTCATATGAACCTCCTAATTCAAAATAGTATTTAATCAACTGTAGCAACATAGAAAAATACGTACATATGACTGTTAACTCTCCAACAGACATCTTTCCACATAATGTCTGCCATCCCCCATATAAAAATGTCACTACTTGAAATATCGCTGATATAACTCCTTCACAGGAAACTGACTTTCCACTTATTTTGACAAATGTTAGATATTTCTGTTGGTAAGATGTAAAATACTTTTCAATATAGCTGTTATTATACTCGTAATTCGCATTAATTCTAATGTCTTCCATAAATGCAAATTGATCATTTAAAGAATTGAAATAAGAACTATGTGCCTCCTTTGCGGCATAACTACTATCGTATAATGGTTTTTTTATAAATAGATAAATCACATAATAAATAGGAATGAAAACACTCATTAACAAAACAATTTGTTTGCTTATTCTATAAATAATAAATAGCAAGCCAACGATTTGTATTGCATTAAACACGACTGTTGGATAATTTCCAGTGATAAATGCAACAATATCATTTATATCCTGCTCTGTTCTCTGATTCAAATACGAAGGATCATATTTTTTAAATTGTAATATTGAAATATTCCTTAAATGCTCAATTATTTGCATTTTTATCGAAAATGACGATTTCATTTTTATTTTTGCTATTAAAATTTGCTTTACATAATACAAAGCAACATTAATCAGTCCTAACACTAAAATTAGCAAACTCATTTCTAATATAATTTTATATGTTACGCCAATAGTTAAATAATCAATGAATTTTCCGTTCAAATAAGGTAATATACTTCCAATAAAAGAAATGATACCACAAATTAATGTTAAAATTATAAAACTATTTCTATTATTTTGTATCATTTTTAAAAATATTTTTTTCATAAGACACTCCATAAAACCAGGTTACAAAAAGGAGCCACATAAATACATTTTAATTTGTTTTCTATGTATTCTGCAGCTCCTCTTCTCTTAATTATTTTAGCCCACTATGAAATGCTATACATTTGCATTTACATTCGCATTCGCATTCGCATTTGCGTTCGCATTCGCATTTGCATTTACATTCGCATTCGCATTCACTAAAACATTAACATTTACCAGAACTAAAGCTATTGGTTCGATGTTTCCATCATCAGAAACGATTTCTGGGCTATCATAGTCATTTGCTAATACTTCCATAACGAGCTCCCCCTTTCTTTAAGATTATATATCGTAATTAATTTATACAATATATCGCTTTTATTTTGGTATAATAACACCTTTTTCTTCCAAACTATTTGCTGTATTTAAAAGCTTTTTAATCTTTGCGATAATTACTTTTGGACTATCCGTAAGAACTATATTCTCTCGTAACTTTTTACCTCTCGCAGTTTCTAATAATGATTTAACTTCGCTATCAAAAATTGCTTTACATTTCGCATCTACATCAGCTTCATAATACTCTTGCTCTCTTTTCTTTATATCAAGATTAGGTACAGTTTCAAACTCCGAGTCCAAAGACCACTTATTATAATTTTTAATAATATTAATTTTCAAAGGATGACCATTGTTAATATATTCTATTACCACTGGATAAATATAAACTGCTTGTGTTTTATGAAACATTTCCATCCATGCGTTATAGTATCTGTCATAATTCTGCGGATCTTCATAAATCTCAATTGCAATTTTTGCTGAAGCATCAGCCTGAAATTCAATCTGTTGCCGATTAATCAAAGAAACATTAATAACTCCACTTTTCAAAATGCTTTTCATACAGTCTACTATATAAGGACCGGCTTCGTTACCAATGCACTCTAAAACCATGTATGCTTTTCCTGATGGATTCAAAAAATGTTCATATCCTGCAACTATTTTTCTTACCAAATCCAGACCATCTTCTCCTCCATCTCCGCATAATGGAAATACAATATCTTTGGGAACTGGAACAAATGGCGGATTACTGATAATACAATCAAAATGCTCGTCTACTACCTGATATAAATCTCCTTTTCTGACCTCGTATTTTTCTTCAGAAATTCCGTTTATCTTAGCATTTAACACTGCTGCATTATAGGCAATATCATTTAATTCTACTTCAACAATTTTATCGGAATAATCCGCTACATTTAATCCCTGCACACCAGAACCTGCACATAAATCCAATACTTTCGCGTAATTTTCTTTTCTGATATATTTCATAAGTTTTGTAGAATCAGAACCTATATAGATATCGGACATTCTCTTCTTGGCATTTTGGTAGCAACTCGGTAAACTTACAATCAAAAACAGTGTATTAATCGGTAAGATCACAAATCCTTCTGGCTCAATTTTATTTTCATTTTCTACCGCAAATCCACAATTTAATATAAACTCCAAATTCTCTCTACCTAATATTTTCAGCAGTGTATCTTTTTCCTTTTCATATCCCAATAGAAAGAATTCTACAATGAGTTTATCTTCTATACTTACATTTTCCAACATTTCTAATATACGACTTTCATCAATCCATGGTTCTACTGTATTGAAAATGCCTGCCATTGTTTTGTATATAAAAGGGTAATTACTTTCGCCCAACCATTTTCCGAATCTTTCAGCACTTTCCTTGCTAACATTTGAATTCAACATACTCTTTCTCCATAATTACAATTTTCTACTATATATCAAAAAATCACTACCATCAGTTCCCTCTTCAACGATAATAGTTTCTTTCTCAAATCCATTGTCAATCCATTTCGCTACATTCTCCACCTTACGGTTTGTGAATTTTACTTTCAATCGCTTTACTGACTGCGATTTTAACAATTCATTTAACTGATTAACAGCCTCACCTAAATATGTTGAGTCTGTTAAAATTACAGTGGTGATATATACAACATAATTGTTAGGACATATGTAGATTCCTAATACGCCTACTTTTTCACTTGTATTTATATCAATTACATTCATATATAACTCTACTTCATGAAAGTGATTAGTCCTCATATTGATAGCCCGATAATAATTAAAAAACGCATCATTGTCATACTGTTCTGGATAAAACAAAAAGCTTCTTTCTGAAACTTCCTTCTTTAAATCAATAATCATTTTAGAAGCCTCAAGAAAATCTTTTTCCTCAAACACTGATATTCTACACTGATTTTCATTCATATGTGTTTTCCTCCTTAATCATTTCCAAATTTAAAAAATATGCAATAGTCTGATTTACATCTTTTGCCAACCGTTCTTCTGAAATAGTTTTGTATTTTTCTTTCAAAATCTGAACAATTTCTTCTTCTGAACGGTGATCAATTAACTCCCATATTTCATGTACAGTTCGATTCATAAAATGCGGTTTAGAATATGCCATGGGATAAAATAACCATGTTCCCTCTTCTTCACGTAATAATCCGATATAGCTATTCTTAATTTTGTTATATACCATTTTTTCACATCCTTTCGCAATACAGTTGTATATCCTGATTGTTCCACGGTCTATTCGTCTGTTTTTCAATTTCCTCTAGAGAAATTATTCTTCTTGCTGTATCTTTTATTTCTGGAATTTTCCATACATCCTTTAATCCATCATCCCACAGTTTATTCAACGATGTTTTTACAGCATTTCCGTATAAAAATGGCAAATAAGGACTAACAACAATATCTCCATTACATCTAATTTCATATGTAATGGTTTTTGCATTCGGATTCTGTGAGAACAAATATATATGTTCTAGAGGATCTCCGTTATTAAAGTCAAAATCTACATATTGATTAAGTTTCTTACGTACCAACCATTCAAATTCCCACTTCTCTTGAGATGTCATTTTTAATCGAGATCTATTATCATAACCTCTTCCAATAGGAATAAAAGGCATTGAATTAAGCTTTTTGATTCCTAATTCATAAAGAAGATCTATTACTTGTCCGATTCCTTTATAATTTAGTTTAGTCGGTATAAATGTAACCTCAGGAATAATACCAGAATTTAAAATAAGTTTTATTGCTTCTAAAGCCTTTTGAAAGGCTCCGTCTAAGCCTCTGAATTTATCATGTATTTCCGCCGAATATGAATCGAGACTAATTTGAATTCCATTTACTCCACTTGCTCTTAACATCCGAACTTTCTCTTCTGTTAAGAGTAATCCATTTGTCACCATATTCACTACTATGCCACTGGCAGACAAAACTTTAGCTGCTTTAATCAGCAACGGATACCTTAAAAGTGGTTCCCCACCGCAAAAACAGACCACTGGTATACCCGCTTCTACAATGTGCTCTGCAATTACCATCATTTCTTCATCTGACAAATCTTTATAATGTGCTCCTTTTCCACTTCTATTATAGCAATGCATACAGCACAGATTACATCTATTTGTCATATCCCACATAATATTTAGTGGCCCCCTCAACTTACTATATTCAGCTTGAATCGTTTTTGGGTCTATATTACCTATCGTCTTCGTTTTAATCATATTATATATTGCCTACTGGCAATCCTCCTTTCTACAATCGCCAACAAACCCCAAGATTTTTATACAGCGAATCACAAATTTCTATAAAAGCTGTATCTTCATTATCTATTTTAGGATGCGCTCGATAAAAAACATTTTCATTTGTTGCAAAATCTTCCTGGGCAAAAATACTCGTATCTTTAAAATATCTGGAAAAAAGATATGATGGCAGTGGCATCCACCACGCAACATTTACTGTAATTGAATACTGATCATTTAAAAAAGCAGCAAATTCTATTGTTTTTAAGCATTCTTCTTTTGATTCCCAAGGAAACCCAATAATAAAAGATGTAAACACATTTTTACAAAGATCATACTTTTCTAATAAGCTAACTGTTTTTAAAATGTCTTCTACCTTTATCTCCTTATTAACTTTCTTCAATCCTTCATCATATCCACTCTCAATTCCTATCTGAATATGCAAATTATCAAAACTTTTAATAGTCTCGAGCAATGCTTCATCCCACAAATGTTTTGCTCTGGCTTCGATTAGTGCATTATAGTCTCTGTATCCCAAATCTAGCATTCCTTCCAAAACATTTCTAGCCCAACGTGAATCTGTTGTAAAACAGTCATCCGTAAATATAAAGTCTTTACTTTTACATCTACTGTCTAAATACTTTTTAAAAACAGATAGCCTTTCCAACACTATATCCTCAGAAAATCTTCTCCAACATCTTTTATAGTATACTGAACAAAATCTACAGTTTCCTAAGCAACCTCGTGAAGCCTCAAAAGTGAATCTATCAAAAAATTTAGATTCAGTTAAATCATATCTTGGTAAAGGCACTTCAGAGTTTAAATTGAATAAGGGTGCATTTTTATTCTGCATAAGCTGTCCATTATGCACATATTTTAAATTGGGAACATCATGTACTGATATTTCTCCTTTAAGATATTTAATAAATTTAGGAAAAGCTAACTCTGCTTCTCCAACTAATGCATAATCGATTTGTGGATTATTAAGCAAAATGTCCTTATAAAAATACGATATGTGGATGCCACCAACTACAATTTTAATATTTGAATTATGTACCTTGATTTTTTTTGTTAACTTTGAAATTTCGGCCCAAGAAAAGCTATTAACAGTAAATGCTAATAGATCAGCAGATTTTATTTTACCAAGCACTACTGATAATAAATCACTTTCTTCGTATCCCAACCTATATTTCATAGGCTCGACTACTTCAACTTCATCTACATAAGGTGTTATGATTCCAGCAATTGTATACATTGTTAAAGGCTGCACTTTCGTATCTGTATCATGCATAAAATCCGTATTAACTAAGATAACTTTCAATTAATCACCTCCAATACACGATTGTATAACAAAACATTTAATGTTTCGTTTTTTATTCCATCAATTTCAATATTCTCTCCTGTATCTAATTTTTTAAGAATATCATATAGTGATTTATCAATTGGAATAATTGTATCTAATTTTTCATTTATCAAGAAAAAGGAATCCCCTTGTTTAAATAGCTTAAATATTCCCGTAAAATGTAGTTTCACTCATCTGCACCTCCATACAAATATTTGAACCAATATCTTTGGCTATTCTTAATTTTATCAAGATCATCTAGATGGTCTGTACAAATTTTTTTCCATACCTCTATAATTGATACAGTTTCCGTAGTTAGACCATATTCATAATCTGGTAGAAATTTGTATAGAGATACGCTTCCCTGGGATGTAATATAAAGATTTCCATATTTATAATAATTTAGATCTAGTATATCTCTCACAATTTTTTCTTCATCATATAGTGATAATTTAATGTCTTTACATTCGATATATAATCTTGCAAATTCTGTCACTGCTTTATGTAATTCCTCAGTATTGATTAGTGAGTTTTTTACTTTCTTTTTAGGACATATATAAAAAATATTTGCTTTATTTTCATTATATAACCATTTGACAAGTTCAATAGTTTCTCGAATATTTTTATGTGTTATATATATTAAAATTTGAGCCTTTTCACATTTATTTAATATTTCCACTAATTTTTTTCGCATTATTTCATCAAATTCAAATATATCGAATTTAATATAGAAATTTAATTTTTGATGCTCTAAGTAAGAAATTTCTTCAATATTCAAATCCGCAATATCATATTCTATCTGATAGTGCTGAATTGAAGAATATTCTATTATTTCATCAATAATTCTAAAATCCTCAATGCTATGAGGATCAATAAATCTGAGTTTAATAGGTGTCAATTCGCAGACTTTCTTTACAATAATATTATTATAAATATTATTTTTCATATTCCATTGTATTACAATTGGCTTTTCTAAATATTTTCTCATATTCTCACCCCACTATCATTTCGCTATGACTTTATCTTTGTTACAACGATTATCTTAGCATATTTACTTTAATGTTTTATGTATTTTAACATCAATTTTTTTACTTTTACATAAACTGTCACAATCTGACTTTTATCTGTAATGATTCCAATATGCAATTGTACCTTTTCTTAGAAAATCCTTATTTAGTAATATTAAATACCAAAGTTTCATCTTTACAATATATTTCATTATGTGCTCTCATTTTGCCAATAATAAATGCATATATAAGTGTCAACTATATTATTATATAGAAAAACCACTAACCCCCTGTAATTCCAGAAAGTTAGTGGTTACCGACATGTTTTTTAGCAACTGAAATCCTTTGGAGATAATGTTCCAATTATTTCAGATACTTGAATATCCCAGCCGATTCCCATGGGCGGAATAGTCAATAACATTAGATCTTCATTTTTTGAAGTTTCAGAAACAATAACTTACGAATAGATATACTCATCCGCTATCACCTCGTAAGCGATGTATAATCGCACGGTTTGTCGCCACCAACTTTTCATGAGATAATCACTTCAGGAGTGAGTATCTCTCTGGATCAGCTGTATTTGTAGTTGGAGCCGTTTGCTCTGACTGTGATTGATTCCGGTTGAATTCACTCTGAATAACCTTTAGGAGTGAATTACTATGAGTTCAAAAAGACTGCACTACTCTGATGAAAAGTGGCTGGACCTGATTAGCGAATGCCGGTCAAGCGGGCTCTCTGATAAGGACTGGTGCATGGAGCACCAAATCGGAATCAGTACTTTTTATTACCATGTCAAACGACTTTGCAATAAAGCATGCAGTATTCCACCAGCTGCTGTCGGTGCCGTGATTCCCTGCCAGAAGCAGGAAGTTGTGGAACTGAATTTCAATCCTGTATCTGAATTACCAATGAATTGTAGTTCAGAGGAGATTACTGCAACTGCTATTAAAATCTCAATGCATGGGATTCATGTTTCTCTTTTGCGGAAGAGACTGCCGAAAAATCAAGGCTTTACACTTCGACAAAGACGGTTTTGTCCTGATGCAAAAAAGATTAGAGGGTAGCGGGTGTTTTCAGTGGCCACGCAATGCATCGGAAGCACGCCTGCTTACAATACAGTGCGATGGTTATGCGGCATACGGATGCATTTAAGATGTAATTCTTATCTGCTGTCTGGCTCATGCACGCCGTAAATTTTTTGATGTCGTTCCAAAAGGAAGGCAAAAAAGAATCTGGCTTCTGGATATCAACTCGGAGCAGGCACTGGATGACCCCATTTCTACAGAGGAAGATGAAAATCTGCTTCCTGCTGAAAAAGGAGTCGCCTTCTGCAATCGTCTGTTCTTCAAGGAACGTTTGTATAAGGAGTTATCTCCGGAAGACAGAAAAGCAAAACGTCTTGAAGAGGAAACACCAATCTGGGATGAATTCTGGTCCTGGATTGACACGCTGGATCCATCTGGAGGAAGCAGACTGGAGAAAGCGGTTAAGTATGCCTTGAATCATAAGGAATCGTTAATGAATTATCTTCTGGATGGAAGATGTGAAATCTCAAACAATTCCGCTGAGCGAAAGGCAAAGGTTTACGCCACCGGGCGTGAAAACTTCCTGTTTCACGACTCTGTTGACGGTGCGAAAGCAACTGCAATCGTTATGAGTCTTGTCGAGACAGCAAAAGCAAACAACCTGAATGCTTACAAGTATCTGTACACCCTGCTTCTGTATATGCCTGACTACAAAAATGAGCCCGCAGGCATAGAACAGCTGCTACCGTGGAGTACATTTGTACAGGATAAGTGTTCCGGAATCATAGATGATAGCCTGGAACTTCCAGAAAATCGTGGGAACCTGCCAATTTAGGGTTCCCTGGTTCGGATACCCGTGTGGTTATTCATCGCTTACATCACCTCTAGTCAATCCAATTACTAAGCATAACATCATCAGACAGCTAACTATGTAAATTGCAGCAACTTCCCAAATGAATAATCTGTGCCTCAATGAGCCACCTGTCCAGTGAGAGTGGTTCTTCCGCTGATATCCGTATTTTATGTATCTTCACTTCTGGAACTCCAGATTTTACAGATGCTACAAAAAGGTAAATCTTGATGACTACGGAAGTTTGTGGAAGAACCAGCCGCACGAGAATATTCACTAAACTTTAAAAATTTCTAATTCTTATTATTGCAAACTCTTTTATTAAAATAAAATCCGTAATCTTATTTACGTTTACAAAAAAACTGAAACCCTATATTTCAATACAGAGTATCAGCACTATACTTAGAAAACTTTTTTATTATATTATTTAATCAGCTTAAACTACAACTTTTTATATAGCATTTTTCCATAATATTTTAGCCAAAGTGACATCAATAATATCATCATTAAAACAATTATACAAACTATATAACTTCCATATAACAATGACTTCGAATAAAATTTAAGAATCATAAACATTCCTCCACAGGTTGTAATCATTCCAATCAAAGCACTTAGAATCGCAGGTAAACTTTGCTTTATTATATAAGTAACATTATTCCACCCAAAATCAGGCAAAAAAAGATTTAATAGACATCCTAATATTCCAATAAATCCAGAATATAGCAACGGCATAATATAACATAATACTGCTATAGACCATCGTAAATGCAAACTAAAAATCATAACTGTACTTAATATAATAATAATAGGCATAGATAATGACATGTGAAATCGGACTTTTACTTTTACTATATCACTATCTCTAATTGGCAATGATTTCAATATTTCCATTTGCTTCCCTTCGATTGAAATGGATGGATATGTAGTACTCGATAACGTAGTTAATATAGTTAATATATAAACGTATAGTAACTTTTCCATATCACAATCAAGTTGAAAGTATAATTCAAGTTGGAGAATATATGGAAGAAGTTTATCATAAGCCAAAATCGTAAACAATACAAATACAGTTGCCATCATATAGCCACATAAGGTATTTGTCATATATACCGGAGTCGAAAAATAACGGCGTTTTTCTCTAATTAAAAGTGCATAACTCTGAGAATAAGGAGAAAAATATTTCTTATTATTCATATCAAATTTTACTCTTTTTTTGTTTAAACTCCAAGAGCCGCAATACCAACAACGATAAATTTTACTAAGAATGTATACTAAAAATAAACATGTCAATAAAACAATCACAATATACACCCCTATGCTCAGACAATTAAGATATAATAACTGTTCTGTGAAATTACATATTTCTGTATAAATTAGTAGCACTATTGCATTTAAGTTATTAACTTTATTTACATTTAACGGAAATACACCAAACATAAATAGCATAAACGAAAACAGACACAATATTACTAAAATAGATTTCACACTTACACTAACTACCGAGGAATGTTTGAGAATTTTATATATTTGAGTTCCAATAACTGTTCCGATAAGGCCAGGAAAAAGCGGAAGTAGCAAAATAATTCCTACCATTATTAAGTAAAATAAAAATTTAGCATCATTAATATTCCCAAACAAAATTATCATTGGTAAAACCAAAATGATATTAAGTAATATCTGAAATAAATACAAAATACTTAATTTCGATACAGTGAGCGTTATTGAAGATACTGGTAAAGCTAACATAACTTCAACATTAGAATCAGAAAGTAATAAACTGCCACCCCAAAAAACGCCAATAAATACATTTATGATTGTGCTAATTAGTACCATTGGAGTTACTAAATAAATAATCACATCCTCAGCTATCCATTGTAATGAAAATATTGTATTTAAGGCACGCGACCAATAAATTAATAAACCAACTAAAGCCGCAAAAACAACTATATATGTGAATATAATCTTTCTGCGAGTTCTGGCATCTGCATACTTTAACTGGTTTATTCTACTAAATTGCATAAAACCATTTCTAATTAGAATCAATAATTTTTTCATCATTGCTTATCTCCATAAAAACTTCCTCAAGATCCTTTTCTCCTAGCATTTTTGATATTAAACCAGAATATACTAAGGTTCCATTTCTGATTATTGATACTTTATTACATACTTTTTCGACTACATCAAGAATATGACTGGAAAATAACACCGAATTTCCTTTTGAACATAACTCTTTCATTTGAATTTTTAAAGCCATAAATGCCTGTGGATCTAATCCTACAAATGGTTCATCTAATATCAACAACCGTGGAGAATGTATAAACGCAGCAATTAGTGCAAGCTTCTGTTTCATCCCGTGAGAATAAGAGGATATTAAAGAATTCAAATTTTTCTTCATTTCAAATGCAGAAGCTATTCTAGAAATTAACTCTCGGCGTTCTCTTTCCGGTATCTCGTATATATCACTAATAAAATTAAGATATTGTATTCCTGTCATATATTCATCGAGTCTAGGATTATCAGGAACATATGCCATTTTCTTTTTGCATAATACAGGTTCTTTCAATACAGAGACACCATCCAAAATGATATCGCCTTTATCAATGTCGATTATACCTAAACATGACTTTAATGTAGTTGTTTTTCCAGCTCCATTTCTCCCTATAAACCCCATAATATCGCCATCTTCTATTGTCAAACAAATGTTGTTTACAACATTTATTTGACAATAGTTTTTAGTTAAATTTTTGATTTCTAACATTCTTATATCCTCACTTTTGTTATTTCGATATTTTTCTAAATATCAAATAAAAAAATAAACCGTTCTGCTAGATAATTCTATTTCATTCCCAAATATACCATCACCCCAACTACTACAAATGCTAATATCGGCACAATATAAAACATATAAATTTTTTTATCCTGACGTTTAGTAATTGAAAAGCCAGCAATAAAGTTAAGTAATACACAAACTACTGGAACACCAATAACCACTGCGTTTCTAGGCCAAAATGAGTTAGGATTTCCGGCAGAATCAAAATGCACGGGTATTGATTCTGGCAGTTTACCATAAAACAAAAGAAAAATAACCATCGTCATCATGCAAAGCAACGTTCCAATAATAATATGTTTTTTAGATGATTTCATACATACAACCTCCTTTTTATTTACCTTTCTCTTTTCTCTGATAAAAAAGAAATACAGAATATATTAGTGGAATAATACCAACCAAAAGAATGATTAGCGGAACGGTTACAATAACTTTTCGATGCAATGGATGAAGAATAAAAACTATTCCTGAAAGAATCCACGTATATCCTCCCAATCTATGAGTTTTATACCATCCCTCTTCATCTCTTAACAACCAAGGGAATTTCAATCCAACATATGGATTTATATGGTTTTTAGGAAAATTATTCCCACAAATAATAAACAAAATTCCAAGGAAAACACATATAAAGGAGCCCATTATATTTTGTTTTTGGAATATTAAAGAATAAATCTGTAGCATTAGATATGCAATACCTGCAATCGGCATTATCCATTTTCCAAGAGATACTAAATTGTGAGCACCATTTAACAAAACACTTTTTACACTAAGTCCTAAATTCAATACAATATTAAGTAAAATAGCAATTACACATAATAAAATATATGTTTCTGCATTGTCACCGTTTAACTTATAAATTAGGAACGTCAACAGTGCCACTAAAATACAACAAAAGGTTGTCTCTATTAATATGTACTTATTTTTCTGATTCATATTTTCCCTCCCGAAACTGCACAAGCCACATTACTACATCTTCAAATACTGAAACATTAATTTCATAATAAATATATTTTTGATATCGAGTTTCAAAAATCAAATCTGCGTTTTTTAATATTGAAAGATGATATGATATAGTGGCATTAGTAAGATCAAATTCTGATGCTATCTCTCCCGCAGACATTTTACGATTTTGTTTCAATTTTAACAATATATCTCGTCTTACAGGATCGCCAAGTGCTTTAAATATTTTCGGCAAACTCACAATATTATCACCTTCTTCTTTACTCATTTTGAAATTCTTCTAAATGTTAATTTCATTATATTCATTATAATTAATAATGTCAATATTTTATATCCTTTTTCGCGATGCCTAAAATGAAATTTTAAAGGGGCTGTCGCTTTAACGATTAATAAATCTTAGTGCGACAGCCCCTTTCTAAAAGTTATGGTGTAACGATATTTAATTTTTCTATTGCAACTTCAGTATCAAGTACATTATTTTTAAAGAAATAGAAGATAATTTCTTGACCAGGCTCTAAATATGTAATGTCGAGAGATGATTTGTTGCAATCTAATGTAATATTAGTACTCTCAAAGAAATTATTTTTTTGATTGATATCTACACAGATTTTTTTGAGAGTTATCTATGGATGTGATGATACCGTTTGAATGGAACCAATGAGTATTATCATCTCCGGAAGTAGCATTTTTTCCCATAACAGAATTTCCTTTCATGGAACCATATTTATGTATGAACATCTCAACAATTCCGCTTAGTATTAATACAAATATTAAAATAAGGAGTCGCTTTTTTTATCCATTAAAGTGTTTTAGAATAGTTTTATTTTTAATAAGTCAATTCAGAAGCGATTATAACTCTTTTTTCTTCATAATACAAACACTAATTCGATAGGAAATCAATAATAGGATTATCGCAACAGCTAACATTATGATAGCGACCAACCAGCCTGGAGTCTGCTCTATTTTTGAAAGCAAACTCATCACATTTGCGCGATCAATCATTTTTATAAGTTTTTCTCCAAAATAAAACACACCAAATAAAATCATGAACACAATGAAAAGTACAATTCGTCCTTTCTCAGCTCCAAATTTTAACTGGACCGGAATCATAATCCCCATAAAGATTCCAATGCAAAAGACAATGGCTCCTAAAATATATCCACTATCTGCTAACCACAAAGTCATTTCTTTCGCTCCGCTTTGTTTGCAGACCATCAATAAAGCAATTAAAAAGGAGCAGATACTGCCTGCAATAATCATAACTAGTGCAAGCACATATTTTTCTGCCACATACATGTTTCGTGTTACCGGTAATGTCATCAAGAAAGAAAGACCATTATCAAAATCGTCATAACTAATCGTGGACATCACAAAGATTCCTAATGTAAAAGGTAGATAACCCATGATAAACTCTGGCATAAATATCCCGGTAAATCCCAAAAACACGAACATTACAAGGAACAATATAAATTGCTTTTTCTGATTATTGAGTAGTTTTATATCTTTGATTAATAATCCCTTCATCTCTTCTCACCTCGCACCATAAACGAAATCACTTCATCAATACTTCCCTTTTCAATCGTAAGATCCGGGTAATTCTCCAGATAAAATTGCTTTTGATCCGTAAGACATGCATATCCGAAACTTTCCTGTCTCACACGAAGAATATACTTCTGCTCCAACTTCTGATACTGTTCCTCTGTCACCTTCAAAATGCCGTATCCATCTAAAATTGTATCCACCTCTTCATGAAGCACAATCTGACCATTGTCTATCATATACAAGTCATCACATAATCCTTCCAAATCTGAGGAAATATGAGAACTAATCAAAATGGAGCGATCCTCATCTTCTTCCATATAGGCACGCAGAATATCAAGAAGTTCATCTCTGACAAGCACATCCAATCCAATGGTCGGCTCATCCAAAACCAAGAACCCTGCCTGATGTGTAATTGCTACCAAGACTTTGAGTTTCGCCTTCATTCCGGTTGAAAAATCCTTAATTTTCTTATCTAACGGCAAGTCATATTGTTTACAATAGCTCTCAAATTTCTCTTTTTCGAAAGAATGATACATTGCACTTAATATCGGAATGAGATCACGAATCGAAAGATATCCGCTAAATCCCGATTCAGCTAAGACAACTCCCATCTTTTCCTTATCTGCAACCTTAATTTCTTTCATACTTTTTCCAAACAGCTTTATTTCCCCGTTGTCGGTGGAAATCAAGCCCAACATCGCTTTTATAAGCGTACTCTTTCCTGCACCGTTCGCTCCAATCAATCCCGTCACACGTCCCGCCGGCACTTCTAACGAACAGTTCAGATGAAAGTCACGATACTTTTTCTCAAGATTTGTTATCTTTAACATCTCAATCATCCTCCATAATCAATTCAAACAATTCCTTAATCTCTGCTTTGTTCATCCCGCATCGCATGCCTTTTTGTATCGCCGCATCCAAATCTGTCTCCACTTCTCTTCGAAGTTCTTCCTGCTTCACTTCCTGATTCGTCGCAGCGACGTATGTTCCTTTTCCATGGACAGTCACAGTGAAACCTTCCAGTTCCAGATTGTCATACGCTTTCTTCACTGTCAGTGCACTGATTTTCAGTTCCTTTGCGAGGGAACGAACAGAAGGAAGGCTCTCTCCTTCTTTCAGGGATTCATTCAAAATCATTGTCTTAATCTGATCCATCAGTTGCTCATATATCGGCACCATACACGAGTTATTAATTATAATCTTCATCATTCGCCTCCTTCTTATAAACAGTATATAACAGTGTATAACACTTGTCAATATGAAACAACACAAAATAAGACCGACTTCATCGAATCAATTCTTTGAAATCAGTCTTTTTTCTCCATTACTATCTGTTGTATTTCAGTTATTATTTCAACAAATCTTTATATAATCCGTATATTTTTTACAAAAAAAATTATTTTAATCTAAAGCGATAGCCTCATTCTCCTGACGTCTTAAAATATCAAACTCATCAGGTGTCTCTGACAGCTTTACATAGAATATCTGCTGTGGATGCGGGCAGGATTCCATCTCATTGCCATCCTCATCAACGAGTGCAAGCACTGTTGCAAGCACATTGTCACCGTTTGGCTTCATGATTTCAATCTGCTCGCCAACTGAGAACTTGTTTCTCTGTTCCATACGGTAGAGGCCTTTTTCATTTGGAGCACCTACGATACCGAGATATGTGTAGCCCTTCTCGTAAGTATTGTTATCGTATATCTGAGTCTCCTCCGAAGGCTTTCCGTAGAAAAAGCCTGTGGTAAACTGTCTGTAGGTACAGCTCTTTATCTGCTCTAAGTACCATGGCATATTTGCCTCGTATTTCTCAGGTGACTCAAGATAATCATCTATCGCCTTGCGATAGGTTCTTGCTACTGTTGCCACGTAAAGTGCCGTCTTCATACGTCCCTCTATCTTGTAGCTGTCTATTCCTGCATCAATCAGATCCGGGATATGCTCTATCATGCACAGATCCTTTGAGTTGAAGATATATGTGCCACGCTCATTCTCGTATACCGGCAGATACTCACCCGGGCGCTTTTCCTCCACAACAGAGTATTTCCAGCGGCACGGATGTGTGCACGCGCCCTTATTCGCATCACGGCCTGTGAAATAGTTGGAAAGCAGGCATCGGCCGGAATATGAGATACACATTGCTCCGTGCACGAAGGTCTCTATCTCCATCCTGTCATCTATGTGCCCTCTTATCTCCTTTATCTCCTTAAGCGAAAGCTCTCTTGCTGTCACCACGCGGCTGGCTCCGAGATTCCACCAGAACTGATATGTGCCGTAGTTCGTGTTGTTGGCCTGTGTGCTGACATGTCTTTCTATCTCCGGGCAGACCTCCTTTGCAATCATGAAAACTGCCGGATCTGCAATGATCAGTGCATCAGGTCTGTCCGGCTTCATGTTGTGAAGCTCTGTAAAGTATTCACGCACTCCGTCAAGGTCATAGTTGTGAGCCAAAATATTGGCAGTAACATACACTCTCACACCGTGAGCATGCGCAAAGGCAACTCCCTCTGCCATCTCCTCCATTGAGAAATTCTTGGCCTTGGCCCTTAGTCCAAATGCCTCTCCACCGATGTAAACTGCATCAGCTCCATATATAACTGCTATCTTAAGTACCTCCAGGCTGCTCGCCGGACAAAGTAATTCTATTTTTCTCATTTTTTCTCCCATACAGTTTGTATTCATCCAATATATTCTACACCGGTTACTATAGCTTTGTTGACACCGTAATTCCATCGCCTATAGGCATCACCGCCGTCACCAGCTCATCGGAGTGTGTAAGCTCGTAGAGATATTCCCTCATACGCTTGTAGATGGTACGGTTTCTGCGCTCAACGATATAGTGCGATTCTATGATATCGCCATCCTGCAGCACATTGTCGGACACCAGCACCCCACCTGTCTTTAAAAGGCGAAGCACCTGTGGCATAAAGTTGATATACTGCCCCTTTGCCGCGTCCATAAATATCATGTCAAACTGTCCTTCAAGCTGTGGAAGTATCTCCGTTGCATCGCCCTCTAAGAGTGTAATCTGCTCCTGCTTCCCGGCTCTTTCAAAGTTGGCCTTTGCGATAGGTATTCTTTTTTCGTAATTTTCAATCGTCACTATCTGACAATCCTTCGGTGCATACTCCGCCATCAAAACGGCAGAAAAACCAACCGCTGTTCCCACCTCGAGAATACGCATTGGTTTTTGCATTGCAAGAAGCAGCTTTAAAAAGCTCTGCATCTCTTTTCTGATAATCGGAACGAAGTCTTTTAAGGCTTCCTTCTCTATCTCATCTAATACAGGCGTGTTGCCTCTGTCCAAGGAATTGATATATGTGACAAGTCTCTCATCAACTATCATTCTTGTATTTCCTAATCTAATTATTGACACAAATGCGCTTAACGGATAATTACTGTGTATCCGAAGGCTCCGTAGTCTGTGTCTGTTCTTCATCGCTCTTGTCGGAGGACATGATTACCATCATATCCTTTGCTGTCATTGAAGTGTTGAGTGTGTATATCCCTGGCTTTATATGTCCTGAGTAAGCAGACAGCTTAAGCTGAAGATAAAATAAATTGTGATCCCTTACAAGGCCCTTGTCCTCTAAAAGCTGTCCAAGCTCCTCTGCGGAGATGCCCTTTTCCACCTGAACGAGTACATCCTGACCATCGCCGTTTGTCATGGCAGGCTCAGTAAAAACTCTGTAGCCAAAATCATAGCAGATGCTGCAGATTTTTATGCCCGCAAACAGCACTAAAAGAGCAATCATTATTGAAAAAGCAACCCTTATAAAACCAAATAAAGCCTTGTTAAAATCCATAAGCTATTCCTACACTTCCATAATTATAGGTATAATCATCGGTCTTCTCTTTGTTTCCTTCCAAACAAAGTCTCCCAATGCATCCTTTACCTCTGTCTTTATCTTGCCCCAATCTGTCACATTGTTGTCTGTCAGACGCTCCATTGTGTCATCCAGCACGCATTTCGCCTCATCCATCAGGCTCTCAGAATTGCGCACGTATACAAATCCTCTTGATACTATATCAGGGCCTGCAAGCAGCTGACCTGAGCCTGCCTCAAGTGTCATCACAACGATGATGATTCCGTCCTCAGCCAGACGCTGTCTGTCACGGAGCACAATATTTCCTACATCTCCTACACCGAGTCCATCGACCATGACATTGCCCACATGCACTCTGCCTGTCACCTTGGCACCGTCCTCATTGATTTCAAGCACATCTCCTGATGAAAGGATCTTGATGTGGTCTGTATCATATCCAAGCTGCTCGGCTATTTTGGCCTGTGCCACAAGATGCTTGTACTCTCCATGAACAGGGATTGCGTACTTTGGATTGACAAGAGAATAAATAAGCTTTATATCCTCCTGGCACGCATGACCTGAAACATGGACATCCTGGAATATAACGTCTGCACCCTTCATCATGAGCTCATTGATGATACCTGTAACCGACTTCTCATTTCCCGGTATAGGGTTTGAGCTGAATACGATGGTATCGTTTGGCTTTATGGATACCTTTCTGTGGGTACCATTTGCCATACGTGAAAGAGCTGCCATTGACTCTCCCTGGCTTCCTGTCGTGATGATGACAGTCTGCTCATCAGGATAGCTTCTAAGCTGTTCTACATCTATAAGAATATTGTCAGGCAGCGACAAATATCCAAGCTCTGAGGCTATCGAAATGATATTTACCATGCTTCGTCCCTCGATGGCTACCTTTCTGCCATACTTCTCCGCACAGTTGATAATCTGCTGCACACGGTCTACATTTGATGCAAATGTAGCAATGATAATTCTGTTTTTCCTGTGATCCTCAAAGATGCCGTCCAATACCTTTCCGACAGACTTCTCAGACTGTGTGAAGCCCGGTCTTTCTGCATTGGTACTGTCGCACATAAGCGCGAGCACGCCCTTCTTTCCAATCTCACCAAACCTTGCAAGGTCGATTGCATCTCCAAATACAGGTGTATAATCCACCTTGAAATCGCCTGTATGCACAACTATACCTGCCGGTGAATAAATAGCAAGCGCTGCTGCATCCTGGATACTGTGGTTAGTCTTTATAAACTCAACCCTGAAGCAGCCAAGGTTGATATGCTGTCCGTATTTTACGACTTTTCTCTTGACAGTCTTGAGCATGCCATGCTCTTCAAGCTTTCTGTCAATAATTCCGATGGTAAGCTTTGTAGCGTATATCGGTACATTTATCTCCTTAAGCACATATGGAATAGCACCGATATGATCCTCATGTCCATGAGTGATAAAAAATCCCTTGACCTTATCGATGTTCTCCTTAAGATATGTGATATCAGGGATAACCAAATCTATTCCCAGCATATCGTCCTCAGGGAATGATAATCCGCAATCAACTACAATAATACTGTCCTCATACTCAAAGGCAGTAATATTCATTCCAATCTGCTCTAATCCTCCAAGTGGAATGATCTTAAGCTTACCTGTATTCTGTTTTTCTGTTTTCTTCAAAATATTACCTCCAAATTTATTTCACGTACAACTGCAATCCTAATATTCAAGTGCAGTGTCATCATCCGTAAGCTCAGAAAATACCTTAGCAATAGCCGAAAACTCAACATCGTCTTCAACCATCTGATAAAGCACCTCTTCATCCTTTGTGCTTACTTCTTTTAAAATATATGCTTCACAGTCTCCGCTTTCTTCTCCTTCGGAAACTAAAAGATATCGTGTTCCATTAAGTGTTGTCTCTTCTTCAACCGCAAACTCGACAACATCATTGGTCTGCGGATCAGTAAATTTAATTTTCTGCATAAAAACTAAGACCGACTGTTTGACAGATAATCCAAATATCCCTGCAAAATAAAAATCGCTGCTATCTCATCAACAAACTCCTTGCGATTCTCCCTGCGTATGCCGGTTTCCATCATAGAACGGTCGGCTGCGACTGTCGTAAGACGCTCATCCCAGTATATGACCTCAAGACCTGTGCGCCTTGCAAGCATATCACCGAACTCCTTCGTCTTCTCGCAGCGTTCTCCTTCCGTGTTATTCATGTTTTTAGGATAGCCGAGCACAATCCTGTCCACCTTGTACTCTGCAATAATCTCCTCAATACGTGCCAAAGTCTGTCTGAGCTTGGATGGCGACTTCCTGCGCACTATCTCAACGCCCTGTGCTGTGATTAAGAGCTCGTCGCTCACCGCTACTCCGACTGTCTTTGAACCAAAATCAAGACCTAATATCCTCATATTAATCCCATGCGCTGTTCTCAATGTATGTCTTGAGAACCTCCTCCACAAGCTCGTCTCTCTCAACCTTCATGATGAGACTTCTCGCGTTATTGTGGCTTGTGATATATGTTGGATCTCCGGACATAATATATCCAACAATCTGATTAACAGGATTGTAGCCCTTTTCCTTTAATGCCTTGTACACAATCTCAAGTACATCGCTTACCTGAAGCTCAGGCTCCTTTTGAACTGTAAAAAATTGTGTGTTGTTAATATTTTTTTCCATACGTTTCGCCCTTCTTGTAATATTATTTTATTATAAATGTAATAAAATTACAACCTTTTATTATTCGAAGAGTAATATTTCGTCTGTAAGCATACCCGATATACGGCCTGAAACTATCTGATTTTCAAGGTTTTCGTCAGTTTTCTTAGCAACCTTGACATATTCCTTAGTATATCCGACAAAGTATTCTTTATCACCGATTACGGCCTTTTCCTCAAAAAGCGCCTCCTCATTCTTTCCGATATAGAATTTCCTGAACTCCTTAGACATGTCATGACCGAGTGCTATGAGCTTTTCGCTTCGTGCCGCCTTAATCTGCTCATCTATCTGGTCAGGCATTACTGCTGCGCGGGTGCCTTTTCGCTTTGAGTACTTAAAGATATGCATCTCATAAAAATGTATATGCTCAAGATATGCCTTAGTCTGTTCAAACTCCTCCTCTGTCTCACCGGGAAATCCCACAATCACATCGGTTGTGATGGCCGGATGAACAAAATATTTACGCAAAAGCTCACAGCCTCTCTCGTACTCTTTAGTGGTATATTTTCTGTTCATCCTCTTAAGTGTTGCATCGCAGCCGCTCTGAAGCGACAGATGGAAATGAGGACAGATTTTATCAAGCTTTGAAAGCTCACTCGCAAAGTGCTCTGTCACAATCTTAGGCTCAAGTGACCCAAGCCTGATGCGCTCTATGCCCTTTACTGCGTTCACTGCCTGTATCAGCTCAAGAAGACCTGTAGCCTCCTCAAAATCCACACCGTATGAGCTTAGATGGATACCTGTCAGCACAACCTCCTTGAAGCCGTTTGCCGCGAGCCTTTCAACCTCTGCTATTACATTTTCAAACCTACGGCTTCTGACACGTCCTCTGGCATACGGAATGATACAATAGCTGCAAAACTGATTACAGCCGTCCTGCACCTTGATGAAGGCTCTCGTGTGCTCCTTTGTCTGGTCTATAAAGAGCTCCTCAAAATCATGCTTTCCGTCATTTATATCGTCCACGGTATCGTTTACACTGTCCAAAGAGTATTCCTCAAGCAGCCTTACAAGGTCATGCTTTCTGTCATTTCCGATGACTATGTCCACCGATAAGTCGTTTAATACCTCTTTTTCACTTGTCTGCACATAGCAGCCGGCTGCCACAACTATTGAGTCCGGATTATTTTTCTTTGCCTTGTGAAGCATCTGTCTGGATTTTCTGTCAGCCATGTTGGTGACTGAGCATGTATTTATGACATACACATCAGCTTTTTGTGTGAATGGAACTATCTCATAGCCCGCCTCCTCAAGCAGATGCTGCATGGCCTCTGTCTCATATGCATTTACTTTACATCCTAAATTATGTAAGGCTGCTTTTTTCATTTTATTTTTTTACTCCTATTTAATTGACTTTTCCTTAAAAAACTATTACTATCTATATGACAGTAGTTATTTAAGGAGGTTTTCAATATGAAAACAGTACAGATTTCATTAAATTCCATTGGGAAAGTAAAATCATTCGTTAACGCTATTACTCAGTTTGATTTCGATTTTGATTTAATATCTGGCAGATATGTCATTGATGCTAAATCAATTATGGGTATCTTCAGCTTAGACCTTTCTAAGCCAATAGAGCTCGCTATACATACAGAAACCGGACTTGACGAGATTATGGAAGTATTAAAGCCATATATCATCGACGAAGCCAAGTAATACAGACACAATGATTTGATTAATTAGGACCTGAAGCTCAGGTCCTTTTTATTTTGCTCTAAGGTGGCACTGATTACTCAGCATCCACCATAATCACTTCTGTAGTATCTATAGCTGTCTTCATAAGCTCATCTATCACATCGTTAAGTCTTTCCTCAGACTTCTTAATCCTGTTTATATTCGGCTTTGTAACAGGATGCTTTGCTACGAAAATAGTACAGCAATCCTCATACGGAAGAATCGATGTCTCATAAGTATCAATTTTGTTTGATATATCAATGATATCATTCTTGTCCATTGCAATGAGAGGTCTGTATACAGGCATATGGCACACCTCGTTTGTTGCAGCAAGTGACTGCATTGTCTGGCTTGCAACCTGTCCGATGCTCTCACCTGTGATAAGGCCTAAGCATTTATCCTCATCGGCAAAGTGTTCTGCTATCTTCATCATGTATCTGCGCATGATGATGGTAAGCTCATCATGAGGACATTTCTCATATATGGCAAGCTGTATATCGGTAAAATTGACAACATGCAGCTTTATCTTGCCCGAATATCTGGCAACCTTCTTTGCCAGGTCTACAACCTTCTGCTTTGCTCTCTCACTCGTATATGGCGGTGCATGGAAATATGTGGCATTGATTACCACGCCTCGCTTTGCAATCATGTATCCTGCAACCGGGCTGTCGATTCCACCTGAGAGCAGAAGCATTGCCTTTCCTGCTGTACCAAGCGGCATACCGCCCGGTCCAGGAATCTCCTCTGAATAAATATTTATCATAGGTCTGATCTCGATATTGATCATAACCTGTGGATTATGAACATCTACCCTTGTCTCAGGAAATGCCTCCAGCACCTTTTCACCGACTGCGGCATTTATCTCCATGGAGGTCATCGGATAGTTCTTTCTGGCACGTCTCGCATTTACCTTGAAGGTAAAGCTCTTATCCTTGTATACATGGTTGATATGATCGATAACTGCTTCACAGAGCTTGTCAAAGCCCTCATCCTCATGCAGCTCGACCGGACAGATACCCACGATACCAAAGATTCTTGACAATGTGGCAACTGTCTCGTCATAATCATAGTCTCCGTCTGTCTCCACGTACACACGTCCGCTTTCCTTTCTTACCTCAAAGCTTCCATCCACATTGCGAAGCTGATATTTGATATTCTTAACGAGCGCGTCTTCAAAAATGTATCTGTTTTTGCCCTTTATCGCAATCTCAGCATACTTGATCAAAAATGTCTTGTACATGTAACTCTCCTGTTCTGGTTTTATTTACTGGTTTTATTTACTATTCTTATTACTAAAAATTTCATTATATGTAATACGTAACTTTTTAGCTCCTTCATGGTTACCGGCTATGCTAATACCTGCGATCTCTTTGCAGCTCATTAGCGCCTTGTATATCTTCGCAGCATTGGTATCACCTCTGCCATCACTGATACAGCGTAATCAATTTCCTCCTGTGTGGTATTCACGCAAAAACTGAATCTGATTGTGGAATCCAAAAGTGACGGCTTAAGCCCTATGCTCTTTAGTGTTGAGCTGATTGCCGGTTTGTTTGATGAGCAGGCACTTCCTGCAGATACATATATCTGCCTGTCCTCAAGAGTATGAAGCATAACCTCTGCTCTCACACCATCTACGCTCACGCTTACCACATGAGGTGCATTTGTATGATCAGTGCGTCCGTTTACAGATACTCCGTCAATACACTGTACTGACTCTATAAAATGATCCCTAAGCTCATACATATGTGCTATTTTTTTATCAAAATCCGTGTAAATTTCCTCTGCTGCCACTCCAAGACCTGCATATGCAGGAACATTTTCCGTACCTGAGCGCATGCCCTTCTGTTGGCCGCCTCCGTATATAATCGGCTTGATTTTAGTCTTGTCCTTTATATATAAAAAGCCGCTGCCCTTTGGTCCGTGAATCTTGTGTCCACTGACTGAAAGCATGTCTATATTCATGCGCTTTGGTCTGATTTCAAGCTTGCCGTAGGACTGTATGGCATCCACATGAAAAAGTGCGGCAGGATTTTTCTCTTTTATAGCTGCTCCCGCCTCCTCAATCGGCATTACTGCGCCAATCTCATTGTTTACATGCATAAGCGATACAAGAATTGTATCCTCCCTTACGGCATTTTTCAGCTCTTCAACACTTATCACGCCGTCATGGTTTACAGGCAGATATGTGATTTCAAAGCCCTGTTCCTCCAGAAACTGCATCACAGACAAAACCGATGCGTGCTCTACAGAAGATGTGATGATATGCCTTCCTGCACGCTTATTGGCCATTGCAGCACCTATTATTGCAGTATTATTCGACTCTGTGCCGCCGGATGTAAATAGTATCTCCTTGTCCTGCACCCTGAGTGTCTTTGCAATCTTTTTCTTAGCATCATTAATATAATTTTCTGCCTCAACGCCCTTCATATGAAGTGATGAAGGATTACCGTAATCCTCTGTAAGCAGCTTATAAACCATATCTGCCGCTGCTTTTGAGCATCTGGTTGTGGCAGAATTATCCAAATATGCTTCCATTTTTGCTCCTAACTTCTACTTCTTAACTGTTAAGTATCTCTACTGTCTATACATCCAAATTGTATACAAGCATGGCAAGTGCAGCAAGTCCCGCTGTCTCCGTGCGTAAAATCCTGCGTCCCAAGCTTATTCTGTGCATTGCGGCATTCTCATCCACAAGTACTATCTCCTCCGGTGCAAAGCCTCCCTCAGGACCCACGACAACACCGATAGTCTGACCAGCCTTAAGCTGCCCCATTATCTCTCTTGTCGCATCCATGCCACGCTCATTCTCATATGGCACCAGCGTGATGTCAAGCTCTGAAGCGATTTTCAAAGCTTCCTTGTATGTAACCGGCTGCTTCACAGTGGGAATCACAGTGCGCTTTGACTGCTTTGCTGCGCTCTCAGCAATAGCCTGCCATCTCTGCAGCTTTTTTGCTGCCTTTTTATCATCCAGCTTTACCACACAGTTTTTCATGGCAACCGGTACTATCTCAGATACACCAAGCTCCACAGCCTTTTGAATAATAAGCTCCATCTTATCGCCCTTTGGCAGCCCCTGATACAGCACGATGTGATTGTCAAGCTCTGTGCCCGTCTCATCTGCACTGTCAATAGCTGCGATGACCTCATCATCCAGAATCGATGATATGTGACAGAAATATGCCTGTCCGGATTTTGAGCTTACTCTTATTTTTTCCCCGTTTTTCATGCGCAGTACATTCTTTATGTGATTTACGTCACCTCCGGTGATTGAGATGCTGTCAGAATGAACCTGCTCTTCCTCTACAAAAAACTGATACATAATCCACCAAACTATTTAGTCAGCTTCTGCGCAGTGATATTGACCCATTCACCCTGATGATTGATTTCTATCACCTTAAGCCCCGCTGCTTCGATAGCCTCTTTAACTTCATTTTCCTTGAAATCTATGATACCCGATGTGATGAAATATCCGCCTTTCTTTAACCTGTCAGGAATAACAGGTGCCATAGGAATGATGACATCAGCAAGGATATTTGCAACAACGATATCATATTTTTCTGTACCGACCTTCTTTTGAAGCTCTGTATCATCTATGAGATTGCCGACATAAAACGTGCCAAGCTTCTCATCCAGATGATTGACCTGCATATTGTCACGCGTAGAAATCATGCAGTCAGCATCAAGGTCAGTACCTACAACCTCCTTTGCACCAAGCTTTAAAGCTACAATTGAAAGGATTCCGCTTCCACAGCCCACATCAAGCACTGTAGGTGCTTCCTTTGCGCCCTCAATATACTTGATAAGCTGCTTGATACAAAGCTGTGTTGTCTCGTGCTTTCCTGTACCAAATGAGATTCCCGGATCAATTTCTATCATAAATTTATCCGCATCCTCAGGCTTTACCTCTTCCCATGTAGGCTTAATCAATATATCACCGATTGTAAATGATGAAAAATACTTCTTCCAGTTATTAATCCAGTCGAGATCCTCTGTCTCAGATGACGAAATTACACCGCTTCCCACATCAACAGTGTCTCTTAAATCCTCAAGTCCAAGCTTTACCTTTCTAAGCATATCAGACTGATCACTGCCATCATCCTCAATATAAAAGCTGACATGGCTTATGCCCTCATCCGGAGGCAGCTCCGGCAGAAAATCAATAAACATATCCGCCTGGTCCTCTTTGGTCAGAGGAATATTGTCCTCAATCTCGATTCCCTCGATACCAAGCTCCATAAGCATGCTGCTCATGAAATCCTCAGCCGCGGTTGTTGTCTCAATCGTGTATTTCTTCCACTTCATATAAAAATCCTCTCTTAATAAAATAGATACATAGTATAAATACAGTTTTATTTCAAAACATTTCCGTACATTTTACAAGGCAGTCATACGACTGCCTCCACAACTTATCTCATATAATACCATAAAAATGTGCTGTATAAAAGCCCCATTTTTTTATACGTAAAAATAGCCTAAAAAATGCCCCGCCACACATGGCGGGACATATATTATAGGACATCTATTACAGATCATCTATTTACAGATCGTCCAAAGACTCTTTGAGCTTATCCATAAATCCTTTTTTCTTTTTAGAATCAGTAGAAGCTCCGCCCTCCTTGGTCAGAGAACCGCCTGAAAGCTCATCAAACTTCTTAAGAGCCTCCTTAGCTTCCTTAGACAGACCTGTAGGCGTATTGACAACAAGTGTGACATAATGGTCACCTCTTATTGCTTTATTTCTTGTTGAAGGAACACCCTTGCCCTTTAAGCGGATACGTGTACCTGTCTGTGTACCCGGTGCAACTGTGTATATAATATCTCCATCAACAGTCTTGATTCTTATATCTCCGCCTAAGGCTGCAATAGCATACGAGATGGATGCCTTTGAAAAGATATTAACATCCTGACGCTCAAAATCCCTGCTGCCTGAAACAATAACTTCAACAAGAAGATCTCCACGCGGTCCGCCATTTATGCCCGGCTCGCCGTATTCACGTATTCTGACGCACTGTCCATTATCTATACCGGCTGGAATCTCAACAGTCTTTCTGACCTTCTTGGTATTGTAGCCTGTACCGTGACATGTAGGACACTTATCCTTTACTACCTTGCCCGAACCACCGCAGGATGGACATGTTGTGACATTCTGCACTACTCCAAACAAAGACTGACTCTGTCTGACAACCTTACCTGTACCATTACACTGGGTACATGTCTCAGGAGATGTGCCCGGCTTAGCTCCGTTGCCGCCACAGGTAGAGCATGTCTCCTTATAGTTGAACTCAAGCTCCTTTGTGCAGCCAAATATAGCTTCCTCAAAAGAAATTCTTACACTGAGACGGACATTTGCACCCTGTGCAGGACCATTTCTTCTGCCACTGCTTCTTCCACCTCCGAAGAAATCTCCGAAAATGTCACCAAAAATATCCCCCATATCCATGCCTGAGAAATCAAAGCCACCGGCTCCGCCGCCTGTGCCATCAAATGCTGCATGACCGAACTGATCATACTGGCGTCTCTTATCCGGATCAGACAATACGGCATAGGCCTCCTGAGCCTCCTTAAACTTCTCCTCACACTCTTTATCACCCGGATGAATGTCAGGATGATATTTCTTTGCCTGCTGTCTGAAGGCTTTTTTAATCTCTGCATCTGTAGCGGTCTTAGATACTCCTAATACCTCATAATAATCTCTTTTTTCTGCCATAATTGAAAATTCCTTTTATTATACAACTAATTCGCAAGGCCGGCCAAGCGGCCAACCTTGCGAGTAATTTTACTTACGCAGCCATTATGATGCTTTGATTGATAACCCGAATTACAGGTCATTAATCCTCATATCATTATGGCAGCATCTGTTTAATTATACTTCCTTGAAATCTGCGTCGATGACATCATCATCTGCACCGTTTGAAGCGCCTGCATTCATATCAGGTCCTGCTCCTGCTGCTCCTGCATTCATGTCAGGTCCTGCTCCTGCTGCTCCCTGCGCTGCCTGAGCCTGCTCATACATCTTTGCAAATACCTTCTGAGCACTCTGTGTGAGCTTCTCCTGTGCAGCCTTAAGCTCTGCAACATCAGCCTCTGTCATAGCCTCAGCCTCTTTATGTGCATCAAGGAATGACTTAACTGCTGCGATATCAGCCTCAACTGCTGACTTATCAGCGGCATCAACAGAATCTCCAACCTGCTTTAATGCATCCTCTGTCTGGAATACAAAGCTCTCAGCATCATTTCTTGCATCGATTGCTTCTTTTCTCTTCTTATCTTCCTCTGCCTGCTGTGCTGCGATCTTTTCTGCGTTCTTGATCAGGCGCTCCTGATGCTCCTCACGCATGTTGTCGATCTTCATTCTGGTCAGCTGTCCGTACGTCAGCGCCTTGGAAATTGCTTTTCCAGGATCGTTGGTATGTACGTGTACCTTAACCAGCTCATCGTCTGCAACGAGAACGATCGAATCTCCGATTCCGTTCAGGAAATCTTTGAATGCATAAACCTCTTCATCCGGAAGCGGGTTTTCCAGCATAATGATAAACTCGGTGCAGTAGCCGAATTTGATTTCTTTTTCTGTCTCTTTGGACGGTCTGACAAATTCTGTCTTTGCTTCCGGCATCTCGAAATTCAGATCAATCTCTTTCCCGAGGAACGCGTCATATGCGCCCTGCAGTACGGTTAAGAGACCCTGTCCGCCGGAATCCACAACGCCTGCCTCTTTTAATACCGGCAGCATCTCTGGTGTCTGGGAGAGCACGTACTCTGCATGCGCGAGAACGTCCTCGATGAATGCGTTCAGATCTTCGCTTTCCGGTGCAAGCTCTGCTGCTTTCTCTGCTGCTCCCTTTGCCACGGTCAGGATGGTACCTTCTTTTGGCTTCATAACGGCTTTGTATGCAGTCTCGACTGCTTTTTCCATTGCCTCTGCAAGAATCTCTGCATTCAGCTCTTGATAGTCGCGGATCTTCTTGGTAAAGCCACGAAGGAGCTGGGAAAGAATAACGCCAGAGTTACCTCTGGCACCGCGCAGAGAACCGGAAGAGATTGCCTTGGAAAGGTTGTACATGTTCACTTCTGTGAGCGAGTTTACTTCCTTGACTGCGGACATGATCGTCAGCGTCATGTTGGTACCTGTGTCGCCGTCCGGTACCGGGAACACGTTCAGCTCATTGATCCACTCTTTCTTTACTTCCAGATTTTTTGCACCAGCCAGAAACATTTTTGCCAGTAAGCCGGCATCAATTGTATTTGTAGCCACTTTCTTCATTTCCTCCTATTACCATCAGTCGATGACGCGAACGCCTTCAACCAGGATGTTGATTTTTTCAATTTCCATTCCGGTGAACTCTTCCACCTTGTATTTCACATTATTGATCAGGTTATCTGTTACGGCAGAAATACTGACTCCGTAAGAAACAATCACGTGGAAATCCAGGGAAATTTTATTTTCCGAAATCGATACATTGATTCCGTGTGTCAGACTCTCTTTTTTCAGAAGTTTGACCAGTCCATCTTTCATGTTTACCGCTGCCATTCCGACAATGCCGAAGCACTCCACAGCAACGCTGCCCGCATACAGGGCGATTACATCCGGATTGATTACGATTTCTCCCAAGCCTGTATTCATACGACCTTTCATGCCTTGTATCCTCCAATTCCATCATACTATTCAAAACACATGGAGACAGGAATAACTGACTCCACTCTACGATACATTATAACCGCTTTTCCGCAAAAAAGAA
>ERZ772870.138-NODE-138-length-87459-cov-6.720528_pt1 | contig 87459 bp, 70 predicted proteins | sample MGYA00511376_ERZ772870 | MGnify/ENA primary metagenome ERZ772870 (study PRJEB29015, sample SAMEA2737719) | human gut metagenome | biome: human gut; feature: human-associated habitat; material: faeces | place: China | collected 2012 ... | reverse complement strand
TCAAATATTCTTGAATTAAAAAGTGCAGAAAAAGGATGCCCACAGCATTTGTATGATTCTTTGTCAAGTTTTTCAAATCAGGATGAGGGCGGAATCATTATTTTCGGAATTGATGAAAAGCAGGATTATAAAGAAGTAGGAGTTTATGACCCACAGGACATACAAAAAAAGATAAATGAACAATGCCTGCAAATGGAGCCGATTGTCAGGCCGTTATTGACTGTTGTACAAAAAGATGGAAAGGCTTTTGTTTCAGCTGAAATCCCGGGCGTTGATTTGACGGATAGACCAGTGTTTTATAAAGGAAAAGGACGTTTGAAAGGCTCTTATACGCGTGTGGGCGATGGTGATGAACCAATGACAGAATATGAGGTTTATAGTTACGAAGCGTACAGAAAGAAGTACCAAGATGATATTCGCGGAGTGCAAAGGGCAACATTATCGTCGCTAAATAAAGAAAAGTTAGCATTATATATTGACTTACTTAAAAGCGGAAAACCCAATTTATCGAACATGGATGACGAAAGTATTTATGAGTTGATGAGTGTGACTAGAAATAATGAGATAACATTGAGTGCAACGATGATTTTTAGTCCATATCCGCAAGCGTATTTTCCACAGCTGTGCATTACTGCAATTGCTGTACCAGGAACAGAGATTGGATGCATTGGCGATTCAGGAGAGAGATTTTTAGACAATCAACGAATTGAAGGCAGTATTTCAGAGATGCTTGATGAGGCAATTAGTTTTGTAAAAAGGAATATGAAGAATAAAACAATTATTAATCCAGAAACTGGAGTGCGCGAGGATCGGACAGATTATCCTATTACTGCAGTCAGGGAGGCAATTGTTAACGCATTGGTGCATCGCGATTATAGCATTCATACAGAGGGTATGCCGATACAAATTATCATGTATGAAGACAGAATGGAGATAAAAAATCCAGGAGGTATATACGGAAGAATAAAAGTTGACCAGTTGGGTAAAATGCAGCCGGATACGAGAAATCCTGTATTGGCGTTAGCATTAGAAACATTACGTATTACAGAAAATAGATATTCCGGAATACCGACAATTCGCAGAGAAATGGAAAAGTTTCATCTTAGAGAACCGGAGTTCGCAGACGAGAGAGGCAGTTTTACAGTGACATTTTATAAGGCAGGAAATATCAGTAAAGCGGAGCCAGAACCAGAAGAAGCAAACAATCTTCTGGTATTCTGTAGAACACCACGTACAAGAAAAGAAATATGTGAATATCTGGGACTATCTTCTGTTACTTATGCTATTCAGACTCATGTTATGCCGTTGGTAGCAAGTGGAAAGATTAAAATGACAAATCCTGAGAAGCCAAAGAGTCCAAAACAGTTGTTTTATAGTGAGTAGGTTTGATTTAGAAGAAAACTAATGAGAAATCAAGATTATAAGAATAGGAGTGACAACGAATGAAAAACAAAAAATGGAAACAATTTGAAAAACTAACAGATCAATGTTACATGGCATAAGGTCAAGTCCCTCTTTATGATGGATGATTCCTTTCGTTACATCCACCTCCTTGTCCATGATGATCTGCTCCATGATACTCGGAAGTGCAACTTCCAGTTCATTCGGATTTTCAATTCCGAGACTCTGTGACAGATTTCCCTGTGGATCTGCATCAATCACAAGCACTTCCTTTCCTGCTCCTACTAAGCCAACCCCAAGATTTGCGGTTGTAGTGGTCTTGGATACGCCACCTTTCTGATTGCATATAGCGATTACTTTACACATAATTCTGACCCTCCGTATTCTTTATTTTTATAAACTGTATGTCTTTTTTTCTTTCTTTCGGACTGTTATATAAATCCGATAGATTCCCGGCTTGTCCCACGATTTAAAATTTGAGACATGACATATCTCAAATTTTGTCATCCTCTCTAATGATTTAAGATAACTTCGCAGGTCTTTTTTTGTCCCAACATGCCTTGAAACAATAACGCCCATGTTCTGCATCTCCTTTCCTAAAATTCAAAAGGCATCCCTGTTAGGAATGCCCTTATATAAAAATAGGGACACTCTGTTGCAAGTATCCCTACATTCATCATAATTGATGATCACTATTCACTTTTATATACAAAAATTGTGTTTCAAGTATCCAGGTCAAGTATCACAGACACCTCCACTTTACGAACCTGTACTTTTTCTTTATGATTTACACCAACTTCATTAAAAGTCCAAAACTCTGTAAAGTGCGTAAATTCAAGGATTTCTACATACTTTTGCGCTGTAGTCCTACCACAGTCTCCACATGACTGCTATGTCCAAACATATCGCACGCTCTGACACGCTTTAATTCATACCCTTCCCCACACAAATATTTCAAATCCCTCGCCAGCGTCGCCGGATCACAGCTCACATACACGATCCGTTTCGGCTCCATTCGGACAACTGTACGAAGCAGCTTCTCATCACATCCCTTCCGGGGCGGATCCAGTGTAACCACATCCGCCCTGAGAGAGCCTCCGCTCTGCTCATACTGTTCCGGCACCACATCTTCTGCAGCTCCCACGAAAAACTCTGTGTTGGTAAATCCGTTACGGTCTGCATTTTCTCTGGCATCCTCAATCGCCTGTGGTACGATTTCCACTCCGCAGACCTTTGCGGCCTTTTGAGCCAGAAACAGGGAAATCGTACCAATGCCGCAATAGAGATCCCAGACAACTTCATTTCCCTTAAGATCTGCATATTCCAAAGCAGTTCCGTAGAGCTTCTGGGTCTGCTCCGGATTCACCTGATAAAAGGAAAGCGGAGAGATCCGATAGGTGATATTTCCTATTCTGTCCTCAATATAGGTCTGTCCATATATTGGGACAACCTTTTCTCCAAGAATACGGTTCGTTTTATCTTTATTGATATTGAGACAGATGCTTTTTATTTTATATGTCGTTTCCACATCAGTTGCTTTTTTCAGCATCTCTACCAGCTTGTCCTGATGTGGCAGCTTATTTCCATTGATGATCAGACATACCATAACCTCGCCGGTATATTTTCCCACTCTGGTGAGAATATGACGGACCAGCCCGGTATGCTTCTTTTCTTCATAAACCGGGATATCATACTGCTTCATAAATGCAAGGATTGTCTCCAGGATCATATGATTACAAGGATGCTGAATGGCGCAGTCTGTATTTGGAATGATCGAGTGGGTCCTCCCCGCATAAAATCCAGCTACAGGATTTCCCTCTTTGTCATATCCCACAGGATATTGTGCCTTGTTGCGATAATGATATGGCTCGTCCATTCCCATGATCGGCTCCATGGGGATCTCCTCAAAGCCACCAATTCTCTGAAGGCAGTCTCGAACCTTCTTTTCCTTCCATGCAAGCTGCTTTTCATAGCTGCAATGCTGGATCTGGCAGCCACCGCACTGACGGGCACAGTCACACGCCGGCTCAACACGCCATGGTGAAGGTTTCATCACCTCCAGCAGACGTCCATAGCCAAATTTCTTTTTCGCCTTGATCACTTTTACACGGACAATATCTCCTACAAGAGCATCTTTAACAAAGAGGGTATAACCCTCCTTATGGCCTATACCCTCTCCGTCCGTTCCCATATCATCTATTTCCAGAGAAAACTCCTGTCCCTTTGTAATCTCCATCTCAGACTCCTTTATCCATTTTCTTTTTCTGCACATACCCGGAACTCTGGCGCACATTGGAATCTACATAACGGCTGAATCCAAGCCACTCTGTAGTCGGCTCTGCCTTATCATAGATTTCCGTGATGGTCTCCAGCTTGGCATCCGTATTGTCCGCAAAACTCAAAGCGATTGCCTCTGCCAGTGCCGGTTTTTTCGGAGATCCAAACTCCAGCTCTCCGTGATGAGACAAAATACAGTGGCGCAGTTCAGAAGCCAGAACCGTTGGAAACTCCGGAACCTCCTGAATCTTCTGTCCAATCTTCTCTGCCCCCATAAAGATGTGTCCCAAAAGCTGTCCATCGTCCGTATAATCGTTAGTTGGAAAGCTTGATATCTCATATACCTTTGCAAAATCATGGAAAATGGCTGCTGTCAGCAAAAGATCACGATCCAGTACCGGATAATTTGCCGCCATAAAGTCACACAATCTGGTGACTGCCAGTGTGTGCTGCAACAGGCCTCCGACAAATCCATGATGCACTGACTTAGCTGCCGAATGTACTTTAAACTCCTTGATAAATGCAGCATCCTTCAGAAATGTATTCTCCGTGAGCTGCTTTAAATGCGGCTCCTTGATCGTTGCAATCATTTCACAAAGCTCACGGTACATCTCCTCAATATCATATTTTGAAGAAGGTATGTACTCTGCCGGATCATATTCTCCCTCCTCTGCCTTACGCAGACGGCGGATATTGACCTGACGTGCCCCCTGAAAGGAGGTCACCATACCATCTGTCATTACAAAATCCATGGCATCGAAATCAGCAATGCCGTTATTAAGCTCCCAGATCTTTGCATCGATCACACCTGTCTTATCCTGCAGGAGCAGAGAATAATAGGTTTTCCCTGCCTTTGTCTTTAAGATCTGCTTGCTCTTGCACAGATAAATACCTGTAAATTTGTCTCCTTCTTTATATTCATTAATGTAATACATGTGTCTATAATCCCTTTCTGTCTCAATTCACAACTGCCCTGTCTCAGCAATACATAATTGCAATAGATTATTGCAATGCGTAATTGATTTAAGTGTATCACAATCATTCTTCACTCACAAGAGTACAGCGAAAAAAAACACAAATTCACAAAATGCTCTGATAACATTTATTCAGCTTCATCAAAGCTTTTTTTTCAATGCGGGATACATAAGATCTGGAAATGCCGTATAGCCGTGCCACTTCCTTCTGTGTTCTCTCCCCCTGACCATCCAGTCCATAACGCAGAGTCAAAATCTCCTTTTCCCGTTCCGTCAGGACCTCATTCATAAAACCCTTCAGCTTTTGCAGATACTGTTCCCTTGTGATCCGCTCTGAAATATCCTCATCTTCATATTCAATAATATCGATCAGACTGATCTCATTGCCCTCTTTGTCCGAACCAATGGAATCATACAGGTAAACATCTCTGGCTGTTTTTTTCCGGGCACGGAAATTCATCAGGAGTTCATTTTCAATACACCTGCTGGCATAACTTGCAAGCCGGATCTTTTTGGATTCATCAAAGGAATCCACGGCCTTGATCAGACCGATCGTACCGATTGAGATCAGATCCTCCATATCTTTATCCAGAGCAGCATATTTTTTGGCAATATACGCCACCAGACGCAGATTCCTTTCAATCAGGGCATTCCTCGCTTCCTTATCTCCTGCCCGGCATCTTCGCAAATACTCTTTTTCCTCTTTGGCGCTGGGAGGCTGTGGAAAAGACTGCATAATGACATACCTCTTTCACGCTTTCCCTTTATCCTATGCGCGAGGGAAGATGTCTGTGCTTTTCCTACCGGATCAAAACTTTTTCCCTTAAAGACATCCTCAATAATAGTCCTTGGGATAAAGTCTTTTATTCATCCGCTCCCAGAACTTCCGTTTCTTCTCCGGCTCCGGCACCTCCACAATATATCTCTCGTATGCATTGATAATCGTCGTATCAAGATACTTGCTTATCCTCGGCTGATTCCGGTTATAATTCATATGTACATGACCATGGAAAAAATACTCCGGCTTATAATGCTTCATGACCCACCGGAAACACCGAAAACCCTGATGGGGCAGATCCTCCCCATCCCCAAGATCCTTCGCCGGGGCATGAGCCACCAGAATATCAAGACCGCCACGGATGCGGACCTTCCATTTTAACCGTGACCACCGCTGATACATCTGGTGCTCTGTGTATTGATACTTCCGCATGGAATAACACATAGAGCCTCCCAGTCCGGCGATCCGGAGTCCCTTATAGACAAACACCTCATCGTCAATACATACACAGCCATCCGGTGCTTTCCGGTCATAATGCACATCATGGTTTCCATGAACATAAAGAACCGGAACCGTAGTAAACGTCGCCAGAAACGACAGATACTCCGCCTTCAGATCTCCACAGGATATGATCAGATCAATGCCATCCAGCTTTTCTTTTTCAAAAAAATCCCATAAATATTTTGACTCTTCATCAGCCAATAATAATATCTTCATGATTCTCTCCTCACCCCGCTATACCAACGATCTCTCCTGATCACTCAGCGTCTGTTTCAGGCCCCTGAGACGCACCAGATCCTTTGCATGGTCGCTGAGCTGGTCAATGGTAGGAATCTCTCCCACTATGCCTTCGATCAGCCAATCCATCATCATAACATCCTCCGGTGCCAGTGTTTCGTTTTCCCCACACCGCAGATTATGCTCCGTATCATATAATATACCGGAAAATACAGGAAAGCTTCCATTGGCAATAGAACCCTTCAGGAAATTGATCAGCCTCTTTGTATTGTCCGGAACACTGCTGCCCAGAATCACATCCAGTACATTTGCCGATAATCCCCACCAATAATTTAATGCCTTGGGTTCTTTGGTTGTGTCGGTTTTCCAGGACCCCCGCATAATACTGTTGATCAGCTCCTCATAGAAAGCACCCCATTGATATACGGTGGTTGCAATGTTTTTTGTGCCCTTGTCCGATAAATGGTACAGTCCCAGTGCGCGATCCTCCTTGGTTGGAGAAATCATATTCTGGGAAGAGATCATCGAGATCCCGTGCTGTAAAAAATACTCATCGGAACGACAATTCTCCATAGTAGACCACTGCAGATGGACCCTTGCCCTCGGATTAATGGTCCTTGCCCCCAAAGCAAAAGCATTGATTCCCGGTATCACGCCATAGATTGGATAATCCGCCAGATAACCTATGTCGTCCTTCTCACTGAGACTGGCCGCCAGCATTCCCAGCAGAAGCTTCCCTTCATATATACGGATTCCGTATGTCCGGATGGATGCGTGCGGGGAATTCAGCGAACAGTTCAGTATCTTTGTATTCGGGTATAATGGAGCAACCTTAATACAGGCCCGCACAAACATTGGCGCGATTGCAAAGATAATGTCATACCCCTCCTCACAGAGCTTCCGCAGTATCTCTTCGTCATCCTCATAAGGCATTGCAATAAATGCTTTCGCATCGATATCCCCGTGAAAAGCGTCAATAATATGCTTTCTTCCCATTTCCTGGCCATAGATCCAGTCCGATTCTGACGGCTTGACATCATATACAAAGGCTACCTTGTGTACCTTCGGCGACTGCATTTTTTTGATCATAGAAGTCTCTGTATTTGGAACCGTCAGCAGCTCTACCGGCTCCTCCTCACCAAGCGTTTTAATTTCCGTCCAGATTTTGGACAGATCCTTTTTGATCTCACTTGTCAGCTTGTCTTCGGACTCACTGTACGGATAAAGGGACAGATAGAATAAAAGAGCATCATCATCTGTGATTCCTTTGATCTCGTTGCCCCCCATGTCTTTATAAGCTCCGTAGAACGCCACATGAAAGGAAGAGAAGTTCATGCGGTCATCCTCCGTCCACTGTTCATCCGCACCTTTTCCAACATATTGGCACAGCTTCTGATAACTTCCCTTCTCACTGAATACCACATAATTGATCTTTGTATTTTTGTAAAAGTCCATAAATTCGTAATATATCTGTATATTTTTGTCCTCCGTCAGACGGGGAACCTTACGGATCACTTCTGCCGGAATCGTAGGGGATCCCACGTATTTTAATACGCTGGTACGCTTATTGCCCTCGATGACATAATATTTATTTAAAAACTCATATACCTTGATCGGCGTATGAATTCCTTCCTGAATCTGTGCATCATACAGCAGTGACCATTTCACCGAAAATTCACTTCCATAATTCAGAAGAGGCATGAAATTGTAAGCAAATGCCTGTGTTCTTCCTGCAGAAGAAGTACCGATCACCTGCTTGGCAGGAATATTGATTGTTCCCAGATTTTCTTCCCGTTCAATATGCACATGGGATAATATCTCATCCAATACAGGAAGATATGGATAACTTCCCTGTAATGTCTTGCTTTTATAAGCCTTCAACGCCAGCTTCTGTGCTTTCAAATAATCATCATATGCCATAGGATATACCCCTTTCTAATATATTTGACAAAATATCAATCTTCATTTCTAACATTGCTTATATTTATTTTACAATAATTATACCCATAAAAACAAGAACTCCTGCAAAAAAAGCAGAAGTTCCTGTTTTAAATTCATCTATTTCCGGCACTGTACCACCGATCTGTTTATATTTTCAGAAGATTACTGACGCGAGCTGCGCCTTGCAGATATGATCACCAGTGTTACCGCAAACAGGACAAGTGCATAACCCACAGATACCACCGATTGAATCAATACATTCCGTACGAAACTCTGTGTTACATTTTTCATGGCTCCGATCATCTCGTTATTCACAACATACCAGTATGTCGGAAAAAGCTTTGCCACCCTCATAACACCATCTCCAAAAAATTGTCTCGGAACAAATACACCACCCAGAAAACAAAGCACCAGACTGGTTACATTTACCACGCCATTTACTGCATCGCTGTTTTTTACGGTCATGCCGGTAAAAAAGCCAAGACTGATACCAAACAAAAGCATCGCAAAAATATTGACCGCAAACCATGGAAGTCTTGCGTCTGTCAGTATGTTTCCTCCTGATATTACCACTGCCGCTACCAGCACAAACAGATACAGGCAAAGACCATATACCAGTATTGCTGCCGTCAGTCCCATCACCCGCTTTTTCATTGGCATGGCACCACACTCCGTTCTCTCCCGGACCTCCTTCCCATTGATCCGAAGAAGCACCAGACCAATTCCCGATATGCCTACCGCAATAAACAGATATGGCACATACAAAAAGAAACGGGTACTCATATCTCCCTGATTTTTATTGACAAAGGATGCCATACGCACCTTCGTTTCCTTCTGCTGCAGCCTCATCAACTGCTGCTGTGCCGCATCTGTATCAACTCCGTTTTTTATCAGAGCTGCCATTTTCTGCAGATACATCTGCAGTTCCGCCTCAAAGTAAGCCGAATCGAAATATCCAGGCACTTTCATGCAGGAAAACTCCGGGATCTCTCCCTGGGCAAGCGTCTTTCCTGCTCCCTCCGGGATCACCAGCACATAATCAAGTCTTCTCCAATACAATGCATCTGTAATTTTATCCTGATCCATTTTCATTTTGGTCACCTGATCGTGTGTCCCAAAATACTCCCTTATCTGATCTGCCATCGCACCATCATCTTCGTCCACAATAGCAATGTCAAGACTGTCCTGTTGAAAGGAGGACTCTCCTCCCCCTCCATTCACCTTCGCCATGATCAGGGATACCGCACAAAAAACCGCAAAGAAGATAAAGACAGTCCCTTTGTATTTATTTAATATCAGAAAAAAAGCCTTAAATACTCTCATATCTCACCCTCCTCAGCTTCCATACACTGATGATCACACAAATGATCCCGATCAGTGCCAGCGTCACCATATTGATCATATAACGATGACTGTCCCCATATACGGACAGACTCTTGAAACCATTAACGATCAGGGTTCCCGGGTTGATCCGGTTGACCACCGGACATTTCTCTTCAATGATAAATGTAATGTCCCCCCACTGAAGACCTGCCAGAAAGGAGCTGATCATAAATACCGCCGCACAGATTCCTTCCTTTTTCTGAACCGTTCCTTTGATAAAGACAGCGATCACCTCTCCGATCGCCAGTGCCGTAAAGCTGCCGATCCATCCTCCCAGAAGGACAAGTCCCGCATTCTGTCCGAAATCCTGGTCATAGACAAATACACAGACGCCGATCACGATCGCTACGATAATGCAGTATAAAATATATGTGGCCACAAAATCGTACAGTACCTGACGCAGCTTCGGTGTCGGTGCAACATTTCTCCTTGCCCCCACCGCCGTGAGGTCTGCCTGAATGTCATTTCCGTTGTGCATGCCCACCATGGTCCCGATCAGACAGGTCATCGCGATCAGCGCATAATAATACTGGGCATAGGGATCCTTATCGGCCCCCTTTAACGGGATTTCCGTAATCTTTGCCTGTGTTCCCGCCGCCATATCCATCACAAAAGACGACACATAATTCGGATGCTTCTTTGCCATATCTGTGATCAATGCTGTATTTTCACGATACTGATCCAGAAATGTTTTGATCAGACTGCTGTAATGATCCGATGACTTCACTGTCAATGACAGATCATCCTTTGCCTGAATGATTCCATATATCTTCTCAGACTGCAGTGCTTTTTCTGCCCCGGTCAGATCATCATATGTCTTTACCTGAAATAACGGAATCTCATCCTCCGTTTTTACCTCTTTCAGCATGGTGACAAACTCCTCCGGCAGCACATCCCCTTTCAATACTCCCACCGGCACTTTCTGAAACTGCTCCAGATCTTCGATCCCGCCAAACATAAAATAAAACAGCATTCCAAGGATCAACGGAAATGCTAACGACCAGAAGATCATCGATTTCTGCCGCAGCATGGTTTTCATTCGATATTTGATATGTATCATAAAAATCTCCTTTTCGCATCAACAGTTTTTGACATTAGTCCCTAAGTTCCTTGCCGGTAATCTCCAGAAAAACATCATTCAGCGTCGGAAGCTCCGAATGAACATTTCCAAACGCTATCTCCTTTTCCTTCAACAGATCCAGAAGACGGAGTAAGTTGTGCTTTCCTTTCGAAAAACGAACCTTGAGAAGTCCCTTATCATAGCTGACACTGATCACATGGGGAAGAGTCCGGATTGCATCGGAAACCTCCTCCGACAGCTCCATCACCTCCATCTGGATCGTCTCTCCCAGATCGATCATTGCCTTGAGCTCATCCTTCGTGCCAAGTGCCAGATTTCTTCCCTTATCCATAATGGCGATCCGGGTACAGATCTGCTCTACCTCCTCCATGTAATGCGTCGTGTAAATGATCGTGGCTCCCTGCCGGTTCAGCTCCCGGATCCCCTCCAGAATCTTATTACGGCTCTGGGGATCTACCGCAACCGTGGGCTCATCCAGAATGATCAGCTTCGGTTTATGGGCAATTCCACATGCAATATTTAAGCGGCGGAGCAGTCCTCCGGATAGCTTCTTCGGATAAAATTTCCGAAACTCAGACAGACCGGCAAATTCAATCGCTTCCTCCACCAGCCTTTTCCTCTGTCCCTTTTCCGGTACATATAATCCGCAAAAATAGTCAATATTTTCATAAACCGTCAGCTCCTGAAATACTGCCACATTCTGCATAATAATACCGATATCTTTTTTGATATCATAGCTGGCAGGCGTCATTTCCTGTCCGAAGATTTCAATATGACCTTTATCATAGGAAAGCAGCGACAAAAGGCAATGGATCGTTGTAGATTTTCCACTGCCGTTTGGCCCCAGAAGGCCAAAAATCTCTCCCTCCTCAATCTCCAGATTAAAATGATCCACGGCTACCAGATCTCCGTATCTTTTTACTAAATTTTCAATTTTTACAACCTTCATAATATGATATCCCTTTCTCAGACATAAAATTTCACACCTGCTGTAAAACATACTTCTATAATACCGAAATAAACAGTACCATGGTAGTGAAAATTGTAAAAATGCCATATGACATTTGTCACATTCTCAAAATGCTTATGGATATCCCCTTTCAAATCCCTTATAATAAAAGCAGTATATTTACGGATTTGATATTTTAATTCACAGAAAGACGAGGGCTAATGACAATGTCTACCTACATAGATTCTATTTTCGTGTTTATCCTGTGTGTTCTGGCCTGTCCGTCCTTCCGGCCGGATCCCATACACATTACCGGTATTCTGTTTCTGATCACGATATATTGCTTTGAACTGCTATGTTCATCCGATAAACAGCGGGCATATCTTGGAATTACCGTTCTGATCCTCTGCTTGTTTTTTCCGCAAATGTCGGTATTCTTACCATGGCATTGCTATGTGCTGTTTCTGCACCGGCAATATATCTCCTCCGGACTTTATCTTCTGCCGGTGATCAGCTACAGTTATCGGATATCCGGTGAACCGATCCTGTTTCTCATGCTGATCACAGCAATCAGCTTTTATCTTGCCCACACCAACCTGATGCGTGCCGGTTTAACGGAGCAGATCCATACTCTCCGGGATGACAGCGTCGAGCGGGAGCTTACTCTGCAGGAAGCAAACCGCCAAATACTTGAAAATCAAAATGATCAGATTTATATTGCAACACTCCGGGAAAGAAATCGTATCGCCAGGGAAATTCATGATAATGTCGGTCATATGCTGTCCCGGTCCATTCTGCAGACAGGAGCTTTGCTTGCCATCTGCAGGGATGAAGCACTTACTCCTCATCTGTCCGCTTTAAAAGACACCCTTAACCTCGCCATGGATAACATCCGCAATAGTGTTCATGATCTGCGAGACGAATCCATTGACTTAAAATCGGCACTTCAGGACATCACCGATTCCTTCACCTTTTGTCCCGTGCTGTTACAGTGTGATATTTCCCGTCATATTTCAAAAAATGTCAAATACTGTTTCCTGGCAGTTACCAAAGAAGCACTCAATAACATCATGAAACACAGCAACGCCACAAAAGTGCTAATCACCGTCAGGGAACATCCGGCATTTTACCAGTTGTTGATCGAAGATAACGGAAATCCGGCGAAACCTTTCCCGGATTTCCACGGAATCTCATCTGACGGAATGGGCATTCCAAATATGCGGGATCGTGTCGAGGCTCTTCACGGAATCCTGCATATCAGCAGGGAACACGGATTTCGAATATTTATCTCCATTCCGAAATCTTAACACTACTTTGCCGTGCGGCTTCTGCTGCTTCAATATTATCCTATAAAATACAAACAGGAAAGGAATTATATTATGAATATCGTTTTGATCGATGATGACCAGCTCGTCTGCATGTCCTTAAAAATGATCCTGGAAGCCGATGATAACATTCAGGTTACCGCCATCGGCCACGATGGCAATGATGCACTTCCTTTATACCGGCAGTATCGCCCGGATGTTGTGCTAATGGATATCCGGATGCAGCACCGCAGCGGAACCGATGCATTATCTGATATCCTTGCAGAATTTCCCGATGCCAGAGTTCTTTTTCTCACTACCTTTGTAGACGACGAATACATCACCAAAGCCCTGCAGCTTGGTGCCAAAGGTTATATCGTCAAGCAGGACTATGAAACCATCATTCCGGCACTGAACGCCGTTTACTCCGGGCAGAATGTTTATGGAAGCGAGATCATAGAAAAACTTCCAGAGCTTATGAGGCCGGAGCCCTCCTTCGACTACAACTCCCACGGCATCACAGAAAAGGAATATGAAATCATCACTTTGGTGGCGCAGGGTCTCAGCAATAAAGAGATTTCCGCCCGGCTCTTTCTCAGCGAGGGAACCGTCCGTAATTATCTCAGCGGCATTCTGGAAAAGCTGGAGCTTAGAGACCGGACACAGCTTGCCGTATTTTATTATCAGCATGCCTGATGCCAAATATGCTACAGGCATTTTCCGATAATCGAGTAGGAGGTTTTACCCTGATGGCAAAACCTCCTTTTTCTGTTTCTGCCTGCGATTTAAATATTTTAATGCAGACATTTTCTTCATATATTTTGTTAATTATTTTTCCTGTTTTGTAAGCTCTACAATCTCACCGGAATCTCCGATGGACAGATAAATCTTTTCCGGCAAGCCGATACTTTCATAACAGCCCTCGGAAACATACTCATTCTTTCCTGCTTCATAACATCTTCCGCCATCCATGCCGCTAAAGGAAACCGGCTTTCCGTCCTCGTCGCAAAGCTCCATCCAGCTTGCGGATGCGTCCCCGGACACGCCCTTTTCTTCATAATGTGCAGTCAGATAAGAACCCACCTCTGTCGTCGTCAGTTTTACTTCCTTTAAAGTCACCTGGGTACCCGGTATCGGATTGTTCTTCTGATCCTGCATCACATAATAAGCACTTTTTTCTGTACTGTGATCCTTCACATCAATTTCAATCGCCGGATCATAATGGGTTTCACTACTGTTATTCAGCATCAGAAGCGGCTGGATTGTCAGCTGGAATTTCTGTTTTCCGGAACGACGTTTTGCATTGACCTCAATAACTCCCTTCGTGCCGGATAACTGTTTCACATCCCTTGAAACGATTTCCGCATCCTTCGCATCCTTTTCCTGTAAATGCAGCCGAACCGGGATCAACCCCTTTTTCTCACAATAGTCTGAAATGGAAATATCTGCGTTTTCATCAATCCCCAGATCAGAAACAGAAGAGGTCATTTCATCCGGATCCATAACCAGCAGATATTTATCCGGATTTTTAATATTTACATTTACAATGGCTGTTACATATTTGCTGTCACAAAGAACAGAATCCACTTCATAATCCAGAATATCTGTATTTTTCCGGGAAGCATCCATGGTTACCTCCGGATGACTTTCAATCAGCTTTCTGGCATCTTCAGAAAGATGACTTCCTGATTTCCCCCAGAAATCCTGTATTCCAAAATAATGCGTTGCCGCATAAGCTCCCCCTGCTCCTGCTGTCAGTACCACGGCTACCAGCGCCGCAGCTACCGCTGCCTTCTGCCAGGTAAATCCTATCATTCTCCGATTATTTCTGTTCCCACCGTCAAAAGCACCGGAATTTTCCTTTTGCTTCTCGTTCGCCATTTTCAAAACCTTCCGGTTCAGATCTCCCGGCATCTGTTTTCCCTGATGATATATTCCTCTAATGATCTCATCAACTTTATCTTTCATATCCATTCGCCTCCAATTCCTGTTTGATCTTTTTTCTTGCCCGAAGCAGCCGGCTTGTCACAGTTCCCCTGCTAATCTTCAGTTGATCTGCAATTTCCTGTGTTGTCAGATCCATACTGTAATGAAGTAATACCACAACACGATACTTTTCGGGCAGCTCATTGACCACCCGCTGTACCAGCTTTCCTGTCTCCTGTTTCACATAATCCTGCAACAGATCTGTTTCCCCCGGTATTTCTTCACCAAGTGTCCCATTTTCCAGACCAATATTCTGCATTACATATTTCTGTCTGCGTTTTTCCTTGCGCCACTGATTTTTCCAAAGATTGGCTGCTACGCCTGCCAGAAACTTTCCTGCCATATCCGGCTCCACAGGCCGCGTAATTTCCATCGCCTTTAGAAATGTATCCTGATACAGATCCTCTGCACTGCTTCGATTTCCTGTCAGATAACAGCAAAACCGAAATACATCCTCCCCATAAGATGCTATGCTTTGTTCTATTTCTTCTATTGTCACGCTGCTCTCCTCACTGAAAGGATTGGATTCCATCGATGTATTTATTACCCTTTCACTTATATTATGTCGTCAGTTTTGCCGCTGATTGCATACAAAAAACCGGAAATGAAACGTAATTTCAAAATGCAGTTGTTATATACATCTGCCGCAAACTGTGCTTTATATATTTCGGTAAAAACAGTAACGGTAAATTATTTCGAAGGAAATTTACTGATCAACTTTTCAGAAATCGATCAGACATTAAACGGTAATTGATTGATGACCTGCATCACACCACATTCATTATTAGACGGAGCAATATGACGGGCAATCTCCTTCAACCGGGGATGCCCGTTTTCCATACAATAGCTTTCCCCACAGCTTTTCAAAAGCTCCACATCATTGAGATAATCCCCAAACGCCATACACTCCTCCGGCTTGATCTGATATTTTCTCTGAATCGCAGCAATTCCTGCTCCTTTATTGGCACTGGCATTGGCGATATCGATCCAGCTGTCCCCGGATACCACAACTGCCAGTCTCTCCGGCAGATCTGCAAATGCAGCCGCAGCCTTGTCTACCTGATAATTCTCTACAAATATCGCAATCTTAACAATCCGGTCTTTCAGTGCCTCTTCCATCACATTCTCACATTTCGTCAGACGGTGATAATACATGGATGCTTCTTTAAAAACAGCTGCCTTCGTATCCTGTCGGATATATGCTCCTTTCACGCCACAGAGCATGGGGGTAACTCCCTCCATCCGGTTCAGCCTGTCCACACAATAACGCAGATTCTCTGACGAGATCTCATCACAATATAACGCCTCCTCCTTTTCATAGACAACACCACCATTTTCTGCCACATAAAGAAACTCGTCCTTCAACTCTCCCATATTATCCCGAAGGGTATAATACTGGCGTCCGCTGGCGATCACTTTACGGATCTGCGGATGATTCTTCACCCACGCCGGAAAATCCGGCGGCAGCTCCTTCCGGTCATTCAAAAGTGTTCCATCCATATCAAATGCAGTAAGCTTTATATTCTTCATCATTCATTCCTCGTCTCTTTTCTCTATATTCTCTGATTCACATTTTCTGTTTGTAATGCACTTTCCTTATTATGAACAGAATTTCAAGAAAAAACAAGTCTCCTTTCTAAACGACATTTTGTAAAATATACTTGACATTTTGTCATGAGCTCATTATACTCTTATACAAGTAACACACATAATAACTCAGAAGAAAAGACGGTTTTACATATCAATCCGACCGCTTTTCCCATATGAACGGAGGTTCCTATGAAACTGGAAGTGAAAAATATTACAAAGTCTTTCGGCGAAACAAATGTCCTGAAGGGCATTTCCTTTTCTGTTGAAAGTGGTAAGGCCCTTGGACTGCTGGGCCGGAATGGTGCCGGCAAAACTACCACGATCCGCATCCTGATGGATGTATTTCATGCAAACAGCGGCGAGATCACCTTAGACGGTAAGCCCTTCGAGCCCCGCAAGGTACAGATCGGATATCTCCCGGAGGAGAGAGGGTTATATCCCAAACGAAAGGTTCTGGAGCAAATGATATACCTTGCTATGCTCCGGGGTGTCAGCCGGAAAACGGCTTCTGCCAATGCAAAACGCTGGCTGGAGCGTCTGGAGGTGTCCCAATATCAGGATAGACTTCTGGAGACCCTTTCCAAAGGAAATCAGCAGAAGGTCCAGCTTGCCTCCACTCTGGTCTGCGATCCGGAGATCGTGATCCTGGATGAACCCTTCAGCGGTCTTGATCCGGTCAATTCCCAGATTCTGCAGGAGGTGGTTCAGGAACTGATCCGGGATGGCAAAATTGTCATCTTCTCCAGCCACCAGATGAGCTATGTGGAAGAATTCTGTGAAGATATCGTGATCATCAATCACGGAGAAGTGGTTCTGTCCGGTCATCTGGACACCATTAAACGTGACTTTGGAAAGGATCAGCTTGTCTTAAGTGCCCTTGATCTGAGCCCGGAGGAGTTTACGGATCAGTTGCAGAGCCGTCTTTCTGACATTGTCCAGATTACGGGACAGACGAAAGAGGATGTGATCGTTCGTCTCAATGAAGGCGTAAGCCGCCGCGAGCTGCTGGCAAAGCTGTCCCAGATGGAGGACATTTCCATTGAGCATTTCGAAACCTATAAACCATCCCTAAACGATATCTTTGTTGCCCGTGCCGGTGAATAGCACAAAAAGGAGAGCTTATGAAACGATTTTTTACCATATATGAATTTGAATTAAAAAGTTATTTAAAAAATAAATCTTTTACCATTGCAACCATCCTTCTGGTGGTCCTGCTCTTTGCAGCCACCTTTCTGCCTCGTTTCTTTGATATGTCAGATATGCTTGGCATCGAAAAGACTTCCACAGAGTCCGGAGATAACACGGATACCTCCGATGAAACAAAAACAGACGAAAAGGATAAAACAAAGATCGGCGTTGTTGATGAAACCGGCATACTCGGTGACATGTCTGTTTTGAAACAGACCTTTGAGGATACCGACATCGTTGCTATGAAGACAGAAAAAGAGCTGAAAAAAGCCGTGAAAGCAGAAGATGTGTCGGCCGGCTTTGATGTCAAGGATGATCTGAATTACGATTATTATGTGATAAACCGTGATATGTACGACGAGAATCAGATGATCTTCGAGGGACTTCTTTCCCAGGTACATCAGCAGCTTTACTGTCAGAAAAAGGGCCTGGATTATGCAACCTTTGCCGCCGAATACGATGCTCCTGTCAACTGTACCGAAAAGATCCTTGGAAAGGATGCCGGCGATAATTACTGGTACTGCTATGTCCTTGTTATGGTGATCTTTATGATGATCATCCTGTACGGTGTCATGGTTGCCACCTCGGTCACAGTTGAAAAAAGCAACCGATCCATCGAGGTTCTTGTCACCAGTGTGGATGCAAAATATCTGCTGTTCGGCAAAGTATTTGCCGGAGCCACTGCCGCAATCGTACAGATTGGCCTGATCCTTGCATCGGCCCTGATCGGTTACAACATCAATCACACCTACTGGGGCGATAAGCTGGATATGATCCTGAAGATTCCCGGCAGTGTCCTTGCGGGATTTGCCGTATTTGGCATCGGCGGTTTTCTGTTCTACGCCTTTCTTTATGGCGCAATGGGTGCTCTTGTCTCCAAGACAGAGGATATCAACAAATCTGCCGGAACTCTGCAAATGCTTATTATGATCGTCTATTTTGTGGTAATGTTCCAGCTTCCGACACCGGACAGTATCGTGATGAAGGTCTGCTCCTTCCTGCCATTTTCTTCCTATTCTGCTATGTTTGTGCGGATCGGCATGGGAAGCGTTACCATGGCAGAGATCATGACATCCGCAGTGATCCTGTTTGTATCGACCTTTGCAGCCGGATGGCTTGCCGCCAAGATCTACCGTATGGGTACTCTGCGCTATGGCAATCCTATCAAGCTGACGACCGCATTAAAAAACCTGAAAAATAATTAGTGATCTGCTGTCCGAGGCAAAAATCTATATTAAGTTTCCATGGAATACTTCCCTGGACATAAGAAATATTATGGGCACAATCGAATCATTGTTGTGCGAAGTTTGAGTTATTATATTTCAGAATTGAGGTGTTCGTATGAATCATTCCATTAGTTATATTGTCGGCATGTTGAGTGGAATTGCCGCCGTTTTTCTATTCGTGTTGGTAATTCGGCTGCTTTGCCGCAGGCATCAAAGCATATCCAAAATCCTGAGCCCGGAAATCACATACGATGAGCGTCAGATCCTCGCCAGAGGAAAAGCCTACCAGACTGCGTTTATCGTTCTGGTGGGCTATGTCCTGGCCGCATCCTGTCTGGATGAGTTTTTTTACTGTCCTCAGCTTATGTCCTTTGGTGGATTATGGCTTGGAGTGTGTCTCTCTATTTTGGTGTTTGTATGTATATGCATCCGGAGAGACGCCTATCTTTCCCTGCAGGAGAATGCGAAAGAATTTAATATTATGGGAATTGTGATCAGCATTTTAAATCTTGTGCCCGGATTTCTTTCCCTTTACAAAAAACAGCCATTTCTTGTCAATAATTCCATCTCGTATCACTACATTAATCTAATGGTTGGTATCCTGTTCCTGTTGATCACTCTTCTGTTTGATCTGAAGCTTATCTATGACAAGAGAGCAGAGGAGTAAACATCCTCACTTTGCCTTTGCGAGAATAAACACTCAGAAAGTAGGTTTGCCATGAAGAATTTAAAACTAAAATCTGCCCGTGCCGCCAAGGATATGTCTCAGCAGGATCTTGCCACCGCCGTCGGCGTATCAAGGCAGACCATCAATGCCATCGAGAAAGGCAATTATAACCCCACGATCCATCTGTGTATCGCCATCTGTAAGGTACTGGATAAAACGCTGGATGAGTTATTCTGGGAAGATGAATAAAAGCCTTCAAGGAGTGTATCCATAAAACCGGACACACTCCTTGAAGGCTTTTTAATATTTATTATTGCATTCAGACTAGCGGTTCTTTTTCTTATTGCGGTACATCAATGTATCCGCCTCACCGATCATCTGCTCAATATTCAGGTCCCGCAACCGTTCCCGTACAACTACTCCGATACTGGCTGTAATCCTGTATGGCTTTCCGTCTACTCCCTCTGTCCGGTCAATATGCTCCTGCAGCCGCTGTCCCAGAATCTCCTCTGTCAGCTCCGTTACATCATCTGCAAAAACAATGCTGTCAAACTCATCCCCGCCAAACCGGGCACATACCGCTTCCGTTCCGCAAATTGCCTTTACACCATGAGCCAGGGTACAGATTGCAAAATCTCCCTCTGCATGACCATAGGTATCATTGATATGCTTTAACTGGTTCATATCCACAGAGACAAGCACCGCATACCTGCGTTTTGTCTCCGACAGCATTCTCGTAAAATACTTGTAAAAGCCCCGCCGGTTATACAGCTCCGTCATCGCATCCAGCTCCGACAGATTGGCCAGCTCCTTATTGGCTCTGAGAAGATTTTGTTTCAAACAATTCAATTGCTGATTCTGCAGTACCAGATTGATGGAATTGGAAAGAAACATACTAAACTCATCGCATCTTTGCGCATCTCTCTGATGAATATCGTGAAAACCATCTACCGAATAACCATACACCGTTTTTCCGGCATTGAGTACACGAACCAGAATGATCTCCCAGCTGTCATCCTGCGCATTGAGCACATCAAGCCATTTTTCAATCGGAAAATGTTCTCCGGCCTCCTGAAATCTTCCATTACCGCCACACATCAGAGTAACCATCGAATGATATTTTCCATTGACCTCCGTCCCCTGTATCAATTCCTCCTTCACCGCCGCATACCGGAAATCATTACGCCAGATATATTCTGTCTTTGGCAGAATCTGTGCCAGATCTTGCAGGGAGCGTAACGGCAGAGCTGAGGTCAGCATCTGATTCATTGCGTGAGTATGCCATGCACAATCTCCCAGAGAATCTGCTAAGCTACGAATGATCTTATTTCTATTGACCATCTCAGCAACGGGACATCCACAGGACTGATTTTTTTCCACAATATATCGAATGGAAAAGGACTCCGGTCGGATCTGTCCGGTCGCACGCCACTCCTGCACTTTATCAAAGATAAACCATACCGCCCCCTCATAATCCGGAGCGCAGGTTGCCAGAACCGGACGATAATATTTGCCGTCATTCACACCGTCAAAACCGGTCACGATCACATCCTCCGGCACACGATATCCAGCCTCCTCCAATACATTACACGCGACTAAAGCCATGACATCATTGGCACAGACAATCGCCTCCGGCATCGGCAGATCCGACTTGAGAAACCGTTCCATTTCCTTCCTTGCCGGGACCTCCCAGAACTGTCCATATCCGACCCGCTCCTCCTCAAAGGCAATGCCATTTTCCTCCAGTACTTTTCGATAGACCATCACTCTGTCCTCAGAAAGTGCATGACCTTCAAATCCCGCCAGCATATTGACACGACGTGCCCCATGCTCCTCCACCACATGACGCACCATTTTCTCAAATCCGGAAGTATAATCATGACGGATCGGATAACTACCTCCCGCTTCCCTGTCCAGACAAAAGCATGGGATATGCCGTCTCCGTGCGATTCCTGCAATTCCATCGATCAACTCCATGTTCTTGATGGTCTCACCCAGAATAATAAACGCCTCCAGAGGCAGATATTCCGCCAGACCACAGAGTTCTGCCTCGGCCGGCGTACTGTCAGCTCTCGACGGAGTTGTTGTATCCATAGAAAAGATAACAAACTTATAGCCCTCCTTCTTGCCGAGATTTTGCATTGCATGTATAAAATTAAGATTGTTCTCCTCAAAGGTTCTTGCAACAAACAAACCGATCAATTTTACATTTTCTTCCATATCTCTTCCCTCACACATTTTTGCTAATAAAATAGAAAACATTCCGCACTTACAGCATTTGTACAGTTATACATAGCGTACCATAAATTACCCGGAGTTTCAAGAAAATCCCTTACAGCCTGAGATATATGGAAAAAATATTCCCCTGCTCCGTTGCCTTCACAGAAACATATCCCCCCTGCCGCAATGCGATCTCCCTTGTGAGGTAAAGTCCCAGCCCGATCCCCTCTTTTCCTTCGCTGTTCTCTCCTCTGTAAAATCTCTGAAAAATGCGGTTTTTCTCTTCCTCCGGAATGGAACCGTTCTGATCTTCTACGGAAATCTCTGCAAAAAGTCCCAATTTCCGGACAGATAAAATAATGCTCTTATTCTGCGCATTTTCAGAATATTTCACAGCATTATCCAGCATATTAAAAATAGCTTCTGCCGTCCAATCTGCGTCAAACTGTGCCCACAGCTCCTTTTCCCTGTCCTCCCGGTAAATGATTTCACATCCCATGTGACGTGCTTTGGGATAAATATCTTTCACCGCCTTTAATACCGTTTCGCTGATCTTATTTTTCTGACATTTCAGATGAATCAATCCCGTCTCAAGACGGGATATCTTGATCATATTCTCCGACAGAAAGTTCAGCCGTTCCACCGACAGGCATATGATATCCACATATTCTCTGTACTGTTTTTCGGATAGTTCTTCCTTTTGAAGAAAACGACTGTACATTTTCAGATTGGCCAGAGGCGTTTTTAACTGATGAGACAGATCCGATATGATCCCCTTCATGCGTTCCTGCTCCTGTCTCGTCATTTCATTTTGATGACGCATTCTCCGGATCAGCTTGACCACATTCCCCTGCAGCTTGGAAAGCAAGGTATCCTCCGTCTCCGGAAACACCTCTCTCTCCGTGAGCTCCATCAATGTATCCAGCAAATCGGACAGTTCCTGCACAACTCCCGTAATATATGATCTGTGCATACGATGCAGCCAATATACCATTCCATCCAGAAACAGGCAGGCCGCACCTACTATGCAGCCTGCCATGCTTTTCCCTGTATCCCACACAATGTAAACCGGAATCATCACTGTGACCAACGTACACAGGACGATCAAAAAGTTCTTTTTATTCTGATAGGATTCTCTGACCTTCAATCACTGATTCCCCCTGTCATTTCACATATCGCCAAATGTATAGCCAATTCCAAATACCGTAATGATATATTCCGGATTCTTCGGATCCTTCTCCAGCTTCCGGCGGAGTCTCCGGATATATACATTGAGTGTATTTTCATCCACATAATTTTCATCAATATCCCATATTTTTTGAAGCAGCATCTCCCGTGTCATAACCTGACTCCGATTGTCAATTAAGAGCTCCAGAATCCGATACTCCGTTCCGGACAACTTTACCGGTTCCTGCTCCCGAAAGACCTGCTTTTTGCCAAGATCTACCGCAAGTCCCCGATAACAAAACATCTGACGATCCTCTTCTCCCGCACTGCGTCGGAGCACCGCTGCGATCCGTTCCGACAGAAGTTCCACAGAAAACGGTTTTGCCATATAATCATCTGCTCCTGCCCGGAATCCCCGGATCATATCCTCCTCCGTATCTCTGGCAGTCAGAAAGATCACCGGTACAGCCTGTCTCCGCCGCCAGTTTCTGCAAAACTCCATGCCATCCCCATCCGGCAGGTTGCAGTCCAGAAGCATCAGTGCAATCGTCTCCGCTCCTTTGTCCGTTATCCGTCGTGCTTCATGAAGAGAATGGGCACACAATACCTGATATCCCTTTTTTTCCAGATACAACTTCACTCCTCCGCACAGGTTTACATCATCTTCTACGATTAAAATTGTCTTCACTTTTTATCCTTCCCGTCTCATGCGTTGTACCACGCTCTCCTTTGATATCATATAATATACCACAGCCGGAACGATCATACAAATAACCAGTGACACCACGGCAATCCCGGCCATAACGCCGGCAGGATAATGAAATATCGCATAATCCGCCATTGTCTTTGCCGCTCTCGCAAACAAAAAAATTATCACATTGCCAAAAGTTAGCAGCAGTCCCATACTGATCAGTCCATAATAGCCTCCCTCCCACAAAAGCATACGGCAGACCTGCTTCTTCGTCATTCCCACACTCTCCATCACTGCAAGCTCTGTTCGTCTGGTAAAGACACCGGTAAGCATAACATTGATATAATTCAGCACTCCGATCATGATCAAAATTCCGGAGATCCCACCTCCCAGAATCTTCATTGTCATTATAGAGGTGGAAAATTCCTTTGCGGCTTCTGACTTTATCGTGGTATTGACAACAGCCGTATTTGATTTTACCAGCTCCTTCACCCTTTTTGTCACACTGGCTTCTGCTTCTTTCCTGCAGTTTAAGATCATATTATCACTACCCGGATCATCCGTGATCCGGCTAATCGCCTTATCACTCACCAGAATTGCCTCCGGTGCTCCTATGGACATCCAGTAATAACCAATCTCAAAACCTTCCATGGACGTAAGACACGCACCTACCTTTATGGTGGATTCTTTATCCGTTTTCCGTTCCACCAATGTAAGTGTTTTCCCTTTCATTTGCTGGGCCTGCTCTTTGGTATCTACCGTTCCGATCAGACATATTTCCCCTTCTTCAAATGCCTTCTCATCGATCCTCTGATCCTTTTCGGCACGCTCATTATATTTTCGGATATCATCCTTGCCTATGGAAATGACCGGACAGGAGTACATACTTTTTTTGTTCTTTTTTTCCTGTGCCCTGCGATAAAATTTAATGCTCTCTTCTCTCTCCTGCGCTATCATCTGATCAGTATCCAGAAATGGCTTATACAGCTTTTCATCGAAGGGAAGCACAATATCTGCTGTACGGTTCCATCGAAAAGAAGTGATCCCCGGAATCTTCTGAAGCTCCCCTGCCATCGTTTCCAATGACCGTTTCTGCTCCTTCATCTGCTCATTATTTTCATCGGTGCCGGTGTAGATCACATAATCATTTGGCACATATGTTTCCAGATAATTTTCCAGTTTAATACTTCCCAAAATCGTATCTACAGCCAAAAAAGCGATCATTCCCATAAATAATGACGCAAATACAAAAATCGCGCGTTTTTTGTCACGAAACACATTGCGAAACGCCATCCGCCGGATTTTCCCACCCCTTTTGGTATGATGGGAACGCAGCTTTTCCTGATATTGTCCGTTATATTTCATAGCCTCTACCGCAGAAATATTGCCGGCAAATTTTGCGGGTTTACGGCAGCTGATCCATATGGTGACCAGGGAAAACAGAACGGTCGCCACAAAGATCTCCGGCCGGAACTGTATCCGGCTAGGCATGGCATCATTTCCTCCGATCGCAAGAGCATGAAGTGCCGCCGGAACAATTCCAAATGCACAGACGACTCCCAGGAATATTCCGGCCGGAATTCCAATCCCTGCCAGATGCCAGACCTGTTTCTTTACAAGCTTCTGAATCTGTAATGGTGTGGTCCCGATTGTTTTTAACATTCCGTAAAACCGGATATCTTTCGTCACAGAAATATACATCACATTATAGATCAGCAGATAACCGCTCAGGATTATGATCACTCCTACTGCAAGTAACACAGCGACAACGACCAGTCTCTCGCCGGCATTATTCTGATCCTCGCTAAATGACGACTCCCATGCCTGCGTTCGTTTCACACCGTTTTCTGCCATAATCTGATCCATGCTGACCTGATTCTGCAATTTTTTATATAAAATATATTTCATCCCTCTTTGGGCTGAAATGGACAGCGTTTTATTTTCTCTTTTATCGAGTCCCATTTTTTGGACATATTTCTTTGAAACAAGACTCACCGCTTTTCCATAAATATAGTCCCGGTACCACCCGCTCAAGGTAAAGGTTTCCTCCCGGTCTCCATCATAAAGCGTTACTTTCTCTCCGATTTCCGGCTTTTTCACTCCGGCCACTGCAAGAGACGTCTCCGACATCATAATCTCGTCCTGCTTCTCCGGATATGTTCCATGGATACGGCTGATCGCCGGAATAAAATTCTTCTGATATTCTGCCGTATCATAATACCACAACGCCACCGTTTTTTCTCCGGAAGCTTCCTTTCTGCTGCCGGCACTGACCTGCACTCCCATAGCCCGCAAATCCTGCATCTTCCTGATCTGATCCATCTGCTGTTTTGATGGCTGCTCCAGCCAGATCGTACTCTGCGATCCCAGATTTCGTATCTGCATAATCCCCAGATTCTGTATCAGGCTGACGCCAATGCTAAATACAGACGTAAACATAAATGTGGTCAAAATGATCGCCAGCACTGCAAAAAAATTTCTCGTACGTTCTGCTTTCATGGATCGTCTGCTGAGGCGGCGAAGCACCTCCTGATTATTATTTTTTAACACGATACCTCACCTGCCTCTGCTTTTCCATCCTCAATCCGGATCACCTGATCTGCCATCTGTGCAATTTCCTCATTATGTGTGATCATTACAATGGTCTGATGAAATTCCCGGCTGGTCACCTTCAACAGAGAGACCACATCCATTCCGGTCCGGCTGTCCAGATTGCCCGTAGGCTCATCTGCCAGAATGATCGCCGGCTTCGCTGCCAGAGCTCTGGCGATGGCAACACGCTGCTGCTGTCCTCCGGAAAGCTGATTTGGCATTGCGGTAATCTTGTGCTCCAGCCCCAGTGTCCGTATGATCGTATTCACATACTCCTCATCAATCCTGCTGCCATCCAGCTCAATGGGCAGCACAATATTCTCATATACATTTAAGATAGGAACCAGATTATAGTTCTGAAATACAAAGCCGATGTTACGGCGGCGAAAAATGGTCAACTCCTCGTCATTCATTTTAAAAATTTCTTTTCCCCGCACCAGGACTTCTCCGGAGGTAGGTCTGTCGAGACCTCCCAGCATATTTAACAGCGTGGATTTTCCACTACCGGAGGAACCGGCCACTGCAATAAATTTTCCCTCCTCCACCGAGATTGAAACATGATCCAGTGCGTGTACTTCGTTTTCCCCTTCCCCATACTGTTTACATAAATCTATGGTTTTTAATATTTCCATCTTTATTCCTCTCTTTCCTTTTGATTTTCTCTGAGGCTCATTATAGCATCCGCATCTTACAATCTCATTACAGTTTCAACAAAAAAAAGAGGGAATTAAAAGTCCCTCTTTTTCATATTCCTGCGAATCAGCATACTATTTCACAATATATTTTTTCTTGATTCCCATGCCCTTTTTATTTCTTGCTTTTACGATTACCTTATCTTTTGATATCAAAGGCTTCTTGAGCTTCACCGTATAATTGCCCCCAAAATCAATGGAAGCGATATACTTCTTTCCATTGACAAGGATAAATACCTTGGTATTGGTATTCTCCACGGTCACACCATCGGCTTCTGTTCCATCTCCGACCACATCAACATGACCGGTAACCTTTTTCAGACCGGCTTTCAGCTTATCCACCTTCGGAGTATCCGGCACAACCTCTATTTTCTTTGTCTTTAATACCGGACTGTTTCCCTTTGTATTGGTAAGATATGCATTTACCTTCACTCCGGAATTGGTCTTCGTAATCTTCCTCTGGTAACGGTACATTTTCTTGGAAGCCACATATTTTTTCTTGGTGATCTTATACTTCTTTTTGCCCACTGTGATCGTAGCACTTTTACACTTCTCTTCAGAGAATACCTTTACCTTGGTAGACAGATTTGTCACTGTCTGCATGGTCGGCTTTGCCGGAACCGTCTGCTTCACGACTCTTTTGGTACCCATGCTGACACGGTTTGCAACGTCCACGGTACGCATTTTCACCTCGGTTTTTGCTGTCAGAAGATACGGCAGTGAAAATGTATAGCTGCCATCACTTGCAATATTCATTGCTATCTTCTCTACCGTATAATCCTTGTTATAAAGCTCACACTGCTTATACAGTTCTTCTGTTCCGTCATCCTGCATAAATACTGTTTTTTTGCTGTCCAGAATAAAGAACGGATATACATTTTTATCATTGATCTCTCCGGTCACCGTTCTGACCGCCGTGGTCAGTTTCTCCATTACCGGCTTGTTCGGTCCGGTTCTCTTTACCGTGACAACGGTTCTGGCACTGCAGCGCCCCTCATCATCCTTTACATAGACAAATATTTTCTTGCCCGCATTCTGTGGTGGCAAAGCGTACTTGAAAGAACCGTTATCATTTACCGTAGTCTTATAAACCGTCGAATCCTCCAACTCGAAATAAATCGTTGTTACAGGTTCTGCCTTACCGGAAATATATAACTTACGATTGGTATAGGTATCTACCTTCGGTGCCTCCAGAATGCCTTCATTGATATTATTGATCCTGATATAACGGATCGTTACATTTCCCTGTCCATCCACTGCTCTAACCGAATATATGGTATTCTTGTCAGCCGCAAAAACACCGTTCTGAACTGCCTTGGCATTATTCCAGGCAATGGAATCTGCCAGATACTTTCCACTCAAATAGGACAGCGAAACAATTCCTGAGCGGTCTGTTGCCTGAACGGCTACCTTAACCGGATGGTTTGTCTCGATCTCTGTCAATGCTGCCAGATTCAAGTCCGGTCCACTGTGATCCGCCAGATCCATCGCATCCAGTCTGGCTCTGTAATAATCAAAATCCTCAGAGGAATCTAGCTTTTCTTTAATCCAGGACCTCGCATTTACAATGTCCTGTGCTGCAGATCCTGTTTTCAGTATGTAATAATACTTATCGGAATATTTTACATTCCAGTTATTATCCTCCAGGTTTCCCAGCGTACCACATTCTGCCTGCTTCATCAGATATTTTTTGAAATAATCTCTGGTATCAGCCATACTCAGCTTGGTCATCGCCTCCACCTTGAACATTTCCGGTACTGCTGTAGTATCCAGTCTGTTGACAATCAGCAGGAACTGATCCGTGTCCTTAATCTCCTGTCCGTTTCTGGTCATGCTGGTAACACGCCAGGTATCATTAATCTTTTTGCCATCATAATCATAACGTGGTGCTACGCTGGTATCAATCGTATACTCCACACCATCGAGAATATAGAAACGGCTCAGATCTGTCAGATACATTTCCCGCAGAGAATACTGCAGAGGTCTTGAGCCTTTATAATTAAGAATGCCCGCCAACAGATCACTTGTCTGTGATATCCCTTTATTTCCTGCTGATAATTTCTGCGTCTCAAAAGGATTTTCCATTACTGCCGCTGTTTCCACAGCCTCAGGCGTCGTTTCCGGCCCGGCTGTCACGTCCGGAACATCTGATACCTCCGGCGTCTGTTCCGGGTTTCCGGATGTCTCCGGTGTCACAGATGGTTCCCCGGAAGGCGTGATCTCCGGTGTTTCCTCCGGTGCCGGACTACTGCTGATCGCCGGTCCGGATACCACATTGTTACCGGCTGTTTCATAAGCACTTGCCGACCATTCCAGCCATTCCCGCAACTGTGCTCCGGTCACTTTATAACGCCAGAGCTGTATTCTATAGTTCATTAACTGATAGAGATCTGCACTGGTAAAATAATCCTTAATATCATAATAGTCCAGACCACTTCCCGCACCATACCGGGAATATCTCGAAGCAGCCACTACCGGAAGCCCCTTACAATCCGTATTATCATTATTTTGATATTCCATACCATAGGAAATCGCCATATCATTTAACAGCTGGATCGGGCTGCTGTCCTCCAGCGTACCCAGATAATTCTGCCATCTGGCATCGGACTTGAGCTCCGCAAGCACCTCTGTACTGTCCGCTGCAAATGTAGCACCCCATTTATCCATATATGCGGCTATCTTCTGGTCAATTGCCGTATTGTTCTTTGTTTTGCGAATCTGCGACTTTCTGCTTACAATTCTTTTATCCGGAGAGATTCCCAGATCGATCACGCCGATTCCCCGTCCGCTGTTGGCTACCATCACAAGATTTTTGCCATTCACAAGATGGTTCTTGGTATCAACACCTTCGTATTTATCATAATATGTCGTACCGTCTGCACAGAAGTTGGAATGCTTATGACCACATAAAACAGCATCCACTCCGTCAATCTTTGTCAGGGCATATCCCACATTTTCATCCATCAAAGCCGGCTGCTCTGTTCCCACACCGGAATGTGCCAGCACAACAACCACATCTGCGCCTGCATCCTTGAGCTTTTTAGTCTCCTTCTGTACATTGGCAACCATATCCTCTCCGGCAAGTACGCCGGTATAATCACATCTCTTTTTGGATAATGTCGGGATTGACTCTCCGATCACACCCACCTTAACCGTTACATGCGATCCGTCTGCTGTTGTCAGTGTTTTTTCTATGATCTTGTTCTCATTAAAAACATGTTTTCCTGTCACCGCATCCGTAATGTTTGATGCAATTACCTTATCCTTCAGTCCGGTTGCTTCATACTGCTTCTGGATATAAGGAAGTGTATACTCATAATCGTGGTTTCCCAAAATGATCGCATCATAATTTAATGATGCCATCGCCTGATAAATCGGCTGAATCTCATTCTGGTCATGCTCATAAATATAATCTGTGGTGTAATCATACATTACATCACCCAGATCAAATAAAAGTGTATTGCCATCCGGCACTTCACTTTTCGCCTGTGTCAGCAAAGTAGAAGCCTTTGTCAATCCCCCATTGGCAAATAAGGTTCCCTTTGAATAATCCACATCCACAACCTGTCCATGCAGATCGGTGGTAAACATAATCCGGAGATCTGCCGTGTCACTTGCAGCGGAAGCCGTCCTTACCGGCATCACTCCCAGCAGCTGCACTGCCAGCATGATAACTGCCAGCATCATTGACATTCTTTTGTTTTTTTGTTTTCTTTTTTCCCCTTGAAACATATCGCTTTCTCTCCCCCTTTTTTTGCGATTTATGATAAATTTAATGGTTACCATAATTAGTTTATTCCCTGTTTATGTCAAATCTCTGTCAATTTTCTTACAATTTCCAGTCAGATCTGCGCAATATCCCCTCTGTACTGACTTTGTGAAAAATATCTTTTACACAATTTACTTTGATTATTGCTGGATTGCCTGCATCAGTGCCGGAATCAGCTGTTTCTTTCGTGACACCGTGTTTTCCAGAATAATCTGATCGGTATCGTCCTTTAGATGAAAAGCCTCCAGTGCAAGCTCCTTCGCTCCGTTACCTGCACAAAGCAGCTCTGTGGTTCCCTGCAGGATATCCGTCAACATAAAGAACAGCATCGGAATGGAATGCGCCGTCAGCGCCTTTGCCATATACGGTATCATCCGCTCCCGGACATCCTCCAGATCCTTCTGGGTCATGGAATTGATCTGTCCAACACCAAAGGATACGTCATTTACTACAAATTTCTTGAAATCCTGATAAAATATTTCCTCCGGAGTCTTAGCAGACAGATTGCTCCCTGCGGCAAACATTTCCGCCGCATAGCTTTCCGGCTCGATCCCGGCGATCTGCGCCAGTGCGTATGCCGCCTTTTTATCCGTCTCCGTGCATGTCGGGGAACGGAAGATCAACGTATCAGAAAGAATTGCAGAACAAAGCAGTCCGGCAATTTCCCTGCTGATTTCCAGCTCCTGCTCACGGTACATCTGATAAATGATCGTTGCCGTACAGCCCAATGGCTGATTGCGGAAATATACCGGATTCATGGTTTCCAGGCTGCCGATTCTGTGATGGTCGATCACCTCCAGAACCTCTGCCTCATCCAGACCGTCTACCGCCTGTGTCACTTCATTATGATCCACCAGCACCAGACGCTTTTTGCGGGCCCCCAACAGACTTCGTCTGGAGATCATACCATAATAACTGCCGTTGAGATCCATAATCGGGAAATCACGATATCGTTTTTTGGCCATGGTCTCCCGGATATCATCCACATAATCATTGCGCTGAAATGTGATCAACGCCTTTTGTTTCATGAAATAACGGATTGGCATACTCTGATTGACCAGTCGTGTTGCCGTGTAGGTGTCATATGGCGTCTTGATGATAAAACAGCCCTTGCTCTCCGCCAGCTTTTTGATCGTAAAGGATACCAGCGAACCATCACACACAATAATACATTTTGCCCCCATCTCAATGGCACAAAGCTGGGATTCATAACGATTTCCCAGAATCACAATGTCATCCTTCTCAATATAATTCTCCATGAGATCCGGATTCGCGGCCGCGATCAGACATTTTCCCGATTGAATGATCTCATCCGGGTCTCCGACAATCATCTCTCCCTCCAGTGTCTCGATCAAATTGCGGAATGGGGTCTCTGCCTTCGCAATAATGCAACTGTCATAAACATCCATGTAAGATTTCGCAATATCTTCTATGGTGATCAGACCTTCCAGCTGGCCATTTTTGCAAACCACCGGCAGCGTTGCCAGACCACCCTCCTTCATAATCTCCCATGCACGTTTCAGGGAAATATCACTCCCCACGCCCGGCACCTGGACCACATCAATATCAAATACCTGCGTCCGTACATCGCTGAGATATTCCGGCTCCGGCACCCCAAACTTCTGAAGCACAAAGCGTGTCTCCGAGTTGATCTGGCCGGCTCTCTTGGCTGTATAGTTTTTGCCTGTCATCTGCCGCTTGAACGCCGCATAGGCAATTGCAGAGCATACCGAATCCGTATCCGGATTAATATGACCGATTACATGTATTTCCTCTCCTGCCATTTACTGATAATCCTCCTCACTGTACTGTCCAATATCAATTACATATTCAAAACGTCTTGCCAGTGCCGGAGCCACGCGGAACAGCTCATCCAATGTGTTTCCATCGTCTGCAAGAACCACAATAAAGTCCCCACGGAAGGCATCCATCACGGCAAAAATCTTTGTGATCGTGGAAAATGCCAGCTCAGATGCATTGTCGATCAGAAGGCAATTTCCCTTGATCTGGTTACATACTCTTAACAGATCCATCTGATTTAACTGGGAAGAACTGATCTTTGCAATCTGGTTGGTAGAAAGAAAGCCCTTCTCATAATTGACACGAACTATTTTTTTCGTGATACCGATAATCTTGTCCTCTCCTTCACCCATCAGTACAAAATGCTTTGGCTCCAGCTCTCCGGCGATCAATGTCAAAATGTCATTAAAGGAATGATGAAGCGCTCTGGTCGTCGGCAGCTCATCCTCCTCCAGCTCCGGCAGATTGCCAAGCTCCGGGCTGTCCTCCGGAATCACCTGACGAAGCTCCGGTATATCAGGCTCCGGCATGATCTGATCCAGTTCGATCATGGTAACGTCATCCTCCTTCACCGGAAGAACTCCGGAGGATACGATCTCCTCCATTCCGACAGGACGCTGAACTTCCTCTACGCCCTCCGGCTCTGCGGCAATTGTGTCTGCTTCTTCCACAGCCTCAGCCGGAGCCGTCTCCGCATCTGCTGTCTCCTCTGCCGGTTCCGATACATCCATTGGAATATATGTCTTTCCAACCTTGCTCTGAACCGCCTGTGTCATACGGCCAAGTACGTCCGAAGCAAGATTTGGTACATCGCTGATCCTTCCGGCGGCATCATCCACAACAGATACTGCCTTCTCCTTCAGCTGTTCTCTCTTTTCTGCCTCAAAGATCGCTGTGATCTCTTTTGCCAGATCCTGGGTAATACCAAAACCTGACTGGGATGGCTTTTCCGGCTTTTCCGTCTCCTCCTGCGCTGCTGCCTGCTCCGCCAGCACATTTTCCACGGCTGCCGCCAGAGTATTTTTCATTTCCTGGCTCATCGGAGCAACGGTACTCTGCGCTGTCTCCGTCCGCTCGGAAGTCTCCGGTCTCCACTGATCCAGATCATCCTCCCCGGCAGATACCGGCTCCACGGCTGCCGCCGCCTCGTCCGTCTCCTCATTACTGTTTTGCGCCGGTTCAGTGGTCTGAGGCACCATATCGGCTGCTTCCTCATCCTCCGGATAAGTCTCCTGCAGATTTTCTTCCTCTGTAGTCTCTTCCTCCGTCCTGTCTTTGCCTCCGTGCTTCCAAAGACCTCTCAGAAGATGAAATCCACCCTTCGCCTTCTGTGTAATCTCCTCCGGTGCGACTAAAAGCTCTCCGTCCTCCGTCTCGTCATCGTAATCGTCTACAAAATCCTCGTCCTCATCATCAGCGTCTTCTATATATTCCCGGCGTTTCTCTTCACGTTTTTTCTTTTTCATTTTTTCGATTTCCTGCCTCATCAGCTCCGGTCCCAGATCCGGCAGAGAACCGGTATCCTCCGGATTTGGTTCCTCCGGAGGATCTACTGTATAATCTCTATCTTCATAGTATATCGTTTCATCCTCATCCAGATAATCAAGCAGCGCCTGTGCCCGCTCCACAATCTCTCCGTCACCAAACCAGAGCTTGATATCTTCACATTCTCTCCGGCATTCTTCCTCCCGGCCGGCTCTCTGATACAGCTTTGCAAGCTCGTATGCCCATTCCTCTACATAATCCTCTTCCTTGAGTCTCTCCAGCGTCTCGATCAGACGGTTAAAAGGTACTCCCTTTGCCTTATCGATACGATAACGCAGGATCAGGCTCTCCTGCTCACTGTGATTGAGGTCCTGAAACTCCTCATAAAACTCCTCCGCCTCGTCGAGATGATTGGTCCGAATGGCGAGATAGATCAGACGGTACAGCACCTTTTTATTTCTGTTTCTTTTGTAGATCCGCAGATAGATTGCCTTTGCTGCTTCAAACTGCTCCGTCTTTACATAAACCTCTGCAAATGTCTGCAGCTCCGACTGGGACTTCACCTGACGCACATCTATCGTCGAAAGCACTGCTGCCGCCTTCCGATATTTTCTTTCCTCTACCAGATTCTGCACCTGGGAAATCCTCACTGCCATCTCATATTTACTCATAAACTCTGTACCTTCCTTATTTTTTCGTATTGCTGTATATAAAAATCATTTCTGCGGTCACACTTCATCTGAAACTTCTGCCGGAGTCTCTCTGCATCCTCTCCAATATCACAGACAACGATCCCTTCCTGCCCGTGTAATGTACCGATCATCTGTCCCAGAGGATCAAATATACTGCTGTCACCACTGTAGCTTAGCCCGTCAATATCTCCCACGCAATTTACCCCTGCCATATAAGACTGGTTTTCAATGGCTCGTGCCTTCAGCAGAGCCAGCCAGTGGTCTGCACGGGAAGCCGGCCAGTCCGCAATAACTACCATCAGATCAGACTGATCCGATACCGCCTGGAATATCTCAGGAAACCGCAGATCATAACATACAAACAAGCTGATCCGGTGTCCACAAAACGGTACCGTTACCAATTGATCTCCTCCCTGATAAACATCCGCTTCCCCTCCATACCGGAACGGATGCAGCTTGACATACTCCGTCAGCTCCTGTCCATCCTTGTCCAGTAAGGTAAAACGATTTGTTCCCTTCTCCTGCCCCGGCTCCGGCAATGCTGCCCATCCAAAGCCCACAGCCATTTTGTACCGGACTGCCAGCTCTTTCATCTGACGAACCGTATCCGAAGCCTCTCCGGATTCTCCGATCTTTGCCAGATTCATCGAAAAGCCCGTGAAAGACATCTCAGGAAAAAAAAGGATATCTGCCTTCTGTGCCGATGCCTGTTCCATCAGTTTTTCTGCTTTTTGCAAGGACAACTCTTTGTCCTCCCACACCATATTTAATTGTCCCAATGCAATTCTCATATGAAGTTTCACACTCCTTTGAGTTTTCTACCGCTGTAGTATCTCTATCTTTACATATTCTTTTATATTATATCTTTATCCCCTCCATATGGCAATAGCAAACTTCTCCCAGAAGCATTCCCTCTTCACAAAAAATATGGTACAATTATAAATATAACAAACGGCCTTTCAGGCACAGAAATGGAGGAATATTATATGAAGATCCAATCAGTATTTGATGATGCATTCCGTACATACGGACGAGTTGTAGATGGCTATGATTACAAACTGCTCCTGGAGCGTCTGGAGGCAGGTACACCGAAGCCTGCAGACAGCGTAGTTTATGTTCCGTCTGTTGCAGAACTTGAGGATACTCCTGCTTACGCACAGCTTCGCGATAACTGCTATGGCGGTATGCCAATCGAGATTGGTTACTGTAACGGTACCAATACCAAGCTCAACTGCTTTGAGTATCACAGAGACAGTGAGATCGACATTGCGGCAGATGATGCAATCCTTCTGGTGGCAAGACAGCAGGATATCGTTGATGGCAAGATTGACTCATCCAGGACAGAAGCTTTCCTTTGTCCAAAGGGAACCGGTGTTGAGCTTTACGCCACTACCCTTCACTACGCACCATGCAGTGCCAAAAAGGGCGAGGGCTTCCGTGTTGTGATCGTTCTTCCAAAGGGAACCAACGAGGATGCTCCTGAGATCACAGTGGCAAATGACAATGATAAATATCTCTGGGCAAGAAACAAATGGCTCATTGCCCATCCGGATTCTGCTGAGGCAGCTGACGGCGCACAGGTTGGTATTACAGGAGATAATATTGATATCATTGATCTGATCTAATAGGAGACTGACTATGCCAAAAATATTACCACCTGATTTTCTCCGGGAGAGACAACCACTTCTCGGATCAGAGTGGGAAGCTTTTCTACAGTCGTATGATACGCCGCGGGCCTACGGGCTCCGGCGTAATCCATTTCAGGACTGCAAGACACTTCCCTTTCCACTGGAACCTGTTCCATGGGCAGCGGACGGTTACTATTTCCTGCCGGGGGATCGTCCCGGCAGACATCCTCTTCATGAGGCCGGAGCTTATTATATCCAGGAGCCCAGTGCTATGTCCGTGGTAAGCCTGTTGGACCCACAGCCCGGAGAGCTGGTCTGTGATCTGTGTGCGGCTCCCGGCGGCAAAAGCACCCATATTGCCGCGCTTTTGCATGGGGACGGTCTGCTGGTCTCCAATGAGATCTTTCCAAACCGCGCCCGGATCCTCTCCCAGAATATCGAACGCATGGGAATTCCAAATGCTTTGGTGTGTAACGAATCCACCGAAAATATGGCATCTCATTTCCCTATGTTTTTTCACCGCATCGTTGTAGATGCTCCATGCTCCGGAGAAGGCATGTTCCGTAAGGATGATACTGCCATTCAAGAATGGAGTCTTGACAATGTCGCCCTCTGCGCAGACCGCCAGAAAATGATCCTGGAGCATGCCGATCAGATGCTGCAGCCGGGCGGAGTCCTTGTCTACTCCACCTGTACCTTCGCACCTGAGGAGGACGAAGCAATGATCCAGTGGTTTCTGGAAACACATCCCGATTACACACTGACTGACTGGCATGAAACTTCTCTGGGCCGACAGGTAGCCGATATTCCGGGATATGCCGGATTGTCTGATGGGCTTGCAGTCATTTTTCCGGACGAGATCTCTTCTAAGGTACTCCGCCTCTGGCCTCATAAGCTTCGTGGAGAAGGTCATTTTGCGGCACGTCTCCAAAAATCCGGTACACCGCTCCCGGTCTCTTTGCTTTGCGACGCTGCCGCAGGGACCAAAAATTCTTCCAAAGGCAAAAAGAAAAAAGGGAAACAAAACAAAAAAAAGCCTGAACTGACAGACTTTACCGAATTTAAAGATACTTATTTAAACACGTCATTCTCTCCATATCCTGCCCTTGCCGGCGGCAGAATGGAATTATTTGGGGACGAGCTTTATCTGATCCCGGCTCCGGTTCCGTCCCTCGCCGGTTTGAAGGTTCTGCGAACCGGGCTTCATCTTGGAACCCGCAAGAAAAACCGCTTTGAACCGGCTCATGCGCTGGCAAAGACTTTGGTTCCAACGGACGCACAGCAAAGTCTCGATTGCAGCTATGAGGATGCCTGCCGCTATCTCCAGGGGGAAACCATCTCATGTCCTGACACCTGGAAGGGGTGGACCCTGGTCTGCTATGAAGGCTGCACTCTCGGCTGGGGCAAGGCCCGGAATGGACTTCTTAAAAACCATTATCCGAAGGGACTCAGAATCCAGGGATGGAATGATCCTGAAAAGAAGTAATGACCGGGCATCCGCATGACTGCAGACTTTGCAGATCCTGATGGCCGCCACTCATTAAAATACAATCAATACCAAGGGCTTGAGACACATCAAAGTCGTGAACCGAATCACCGATCATGACTGTCTCTGCCTTTGGTATTTTATTTTGCTCAAAATACCCCACAGCCCGCTCTATCTTTCCTGCTGCCAGCAGATCGTCTGCTCCAAGCACTGCCTCAAAATAATCTGCCACTCCAAACAACTTCGCATAAAATTGAATGATCCTTGTGGCGGAAGAGGACAAAATAATCTGATGACATCCCTTCTGGCGGCAGTATTCCAATAATCCCTCTACCCCCTCATGCAGCCTGAGCTGATCCTTATGGTTCTCATAATAACTCTGAAAACGCTCGGTGATCCAGTTAAAATCCGTTGCCTTCATATCAAAAAACTGCTCATAAAAACGAAGAATAGGAGTATCCATTGCATTGCGATACTCCTCTAAGGTAATCTCCGGTCTGTGCTGCTCCCGGAGCATATCATTGACTGCGTCCAATGCAATACCTGCATCATCGACAATCGTTCCATTCCAGTCCCAGATTATATATTTTTTCATTGTCAATTCCCCTTAATACATTGTGTCAGCATATCCTCCGGCATATGTGTCTGTCCGCCGCCCTGCTCTCACACGGCTCCGGCTGTCTCATATGCCTTTTTGTAGCTCTGTACCTTATTAACATATGATTTGCAGTAAGAAGGTATGCCACCATATCGTTTTACCGCTCCACTGCCGGCATTGTAAGCAGCCAGTGCCATTCTCTCATCCCCGTTAAATTCTTTGAGCTTCTGGGAAATACACTTTGCTCCTCCCATAATGTTCTGGCCGGCATCATAGGGATCTGTCACACCAAGACTTTTCGCTGTGGCAGGCATCAGCTGCATCACTCCCATTGCCCCGGCACTGGAAACACTTTTGGCATTAAAATTGGATTCCGCTTTTGCAATCCCCTTGAGAAGGCTTTCGGAAACATTATACTTCTGCGCCGCCTTCCGGAACCACGAATCATACTTTGTCTTTTTCATGGAATCCGCTGTTGTCGTCCGGGATGCTGCTGATGCGCTCCCCGTCCGGGTCGTGTTCTCCGACGTGTCAGCTGCTGCCACATCCTCATAAGTAACAGCCTGTCCTGTCACCGGATCAGAAAAAACCACCTTATGGGTATCGGAACTGCTTTGACCGGTCTTCTCTGTCTCCGATGCCCCAGTATCCTTCTGCGTCTCTGTTTTCTGTGCAGATGTTCCTGTGCTGTCCTGAATCCCACTCTCTTTATTTTTCAGAACCTTTTCAAAGGAGGTCAGCGTTGTTTTGCGCTGCCTTCCATCGTTATACGTTCTGACCGGCTTTATATCCAGCCGTAATATATGATCTACCATTGCCGTTCTTCTCCTCTATTCCTTCTCCTGTTGAAACAACTCCTGCAACGTCATTTCCTTTTGTATGGATGCCAGATGTCTCTCCTCGATCACCGGCTTCGTCGCCCCTGCATCACTGACGCTTGCCGTAACCGGCACACCCCCGTCCTGTTGATCCACCGGCTCTCCATTAAGAACTACCGGCACGGTCTCCCGTCCTGCCGCAGTCTGCACACTATGGTAATGAAGCTTTTGGTATACCGGATCTGAAACTCCCCGACAGACAGCTTCTGCCGGCTTCCCCTGCTCTGCTGTCCTTGTCCTGATCTGCGTCACGACTGCCTGTTTTCCCTGTATGATCTTCATGCCTGTAACCACACCCTTCCAAAAGACAGATATCCGAAGCGCCCCCTACAGCGCACTGTAAATAATATTGCGAAGCACCTGTACATCCCGGTAACCATTGCCACCGCATTTCTGGATCACATAGATGATCGCCAGATCCTCTGCCGGATCCATCGCTACATAAGAGCCAAGCCATCCATCCCAGCCAAACTCTCCCACAGAGCCCAGACCATAAGAGGCAGGCACATCCGTCATCTGACGCATCAGATCACCGTAACCATATCCCCGTAACGACTCCCAGTCATACATCTGAAGCTGCTGCGGTGTCAGGTGATTTGTCGTCATATGCTCAATAGACTTGCGTCCCAGAATGCGGACACCGCGGTAACTGCCCCCATGCATCATCATCTGCACAAAACGGGAATAATCCTCAACTGTCGATACAAGACCTGCCCCACCGGACTCAAATGCCGGTTTCTTTTTGTGCATATAGGATAAGCCCAGATGCTGCCAGGTACATGGCTCTAATGTGCCGCTCTCCGGCTTATATTCATAATTCTCCATAAAGCGGTTCTGCTTGTCCTCCGGCACATAAAAGTCCGTGTCCACCATACCCAGCGGTTCAAATATCGTTTCCTTTAAGTATTCCCCATATGTCTTTCCGGTAACCACCTCAAGCACTGCTCCCAGCACATCAGCACAGAAGGAATATCTCCAGCCCTCTCCCGGCTCAAACTCCAGTGGCTGCTGACCGATCAGATTCGCCAGATCATACGTCGTGGTTGGCTTTCCTGCCTCCAGATCCGCATAATACTGATCGATCATATTCTGCATATATGTACCGGCCGGAAAACTGGCATCCGGATAGGTCACTCCTGCTGTCATGTCTAACAGATTCTGGAGTGTTACCTTATGCTCAACCGGAACAAGCTTTCCGTCCTTGAGAACCTTCTGATCACGAAATCCCGGCAGATACATATCCACCGTATCACTCAGCGAGATCAGCCCTTTCTCTACTGCCGACATCACCGCTGCTGCCGTAACAGGCTTTGTCATAGAATAACAGCGAAAAATCGAATCCTTTGTCATCGGAATATTCCGTGCCACATCCGCCATACCAAACTGACGGAAATATACGGTATCCCCTTTATGGATCACACAGAGACTGGCTCCCTTGATCTCATCCCCGTTAATTTTTGCCTGGATCACTTCATCTGCTTTATTTAATATATTGTAGTTCATTTTAATACCTCTGCTTCTTTTTATAAGCTACTTTTATCCAAAAAGCACACCTTTATACAGTGTAACATATTCCAGTCCATTTCTTCAATAGACAGGTATAAACAAAAACAAAAAATATCATACTAATTCTGTCAATCATTTACATTAGAAAGGTATGGTATTTATATGGCTCTTTCTTCTCTTCAGGCATATTCCATTATATTTTTTACCGGAGGATTTCTTTACTGCGGTATCGAAATCCTCTATCGCGGATATTCCCACATCTCTATGTTTTTTACAGCGGGGATCTGTTTTCTGCTGATCGGTTTCATTGAATCCCTCTCTCAGGGGCGTCTCTCCCTGTTGCTGCAAATGCTTCTGTGCGGAATCATGATCACCGGCATTGAATATCTGGTCGGAGTCCTGGTCAACCGCCAGCTCCATTTAAATGTATGGGATTATACCGGACATCCTTTTAATCTTCAAGGACAGATCTGCCTGTTGAACAGCTCCCTGTGGTTCCTTCTTTCCGGTCCTGCCATCCTGTTGTTTGATCTGATGCGTTACCTGCTGCTTGGGATTCCCCTGCCCCATTACCGTATCTTCTGATTTGCTGCCGTTCCCGTCTGTTACAGGATCAGCTTTTCGCCTTCAGATACAAAGGGCGGTTCCATGTACCGTCAGCCTTCTTGTGATGCCAATGATCCTTTTGTTTATCATAGCCACTGACCACCAGATACTGCCAATTACTTGCTGTCTTTAAAGACCGGTATACCTTTTTCAAATGGATCCACCTCCGGTTATGATCCGGATCTCCGGAATCCGCCAGAAATACCTTTTCTGTTTTCTCCTGAAACTCAAAGATCGTCACATAGTGTCCCGGCGTGTTCTTCCAGTGTACGGTAGAATTTGCACTGGAAACCAGCACAATGGCACATTTCGACTTGCGGATATTCTCCCGGAACTCATGATATGTTTCCTGCTTCCGCTCCACATGACAATGCAGTCCCAGCGAAGTCAATCCCCTGCGGATATATCCCCAGTCAATCGCCATACCACCTCCATAACCTGTATGTTTCTTGGCATATCGGTACATATCCACCGGAGAACACTGATATGGTGTCAAAGAAGAATAAATATTTGCCATACAGCACAGTCCACAGCCAAACCCGCCAAAGGATCCCCCATCCATATAGCTCTCTCCCCACTCTCCTGACCAGTCAATCCCCTGATTCCACGACTTCGGTCCCTGCAGATAAGTATAGATCTGCAATGTTTTGTCCACCGGCTTTCGTGTCGGCTCTGTCGTAGGTTCTGCCGTTTTCTCTGTCTCCGGCCGCTTTTTTTCTGCCGGGTCAAAGGTTCTCTCGGATACCTGTGCCTTCCGCTCCTTTTCTTTGGAAAACCTTCTTGTATCGCTCCATATAGAAGAAACCACGAAAGAAATACATACAAATACCATGCAGGCTCCCATAACCGTCCAGCGTACTTTTCTCCGCCCCCAGCGTTTCTTTCTCCTTGGCTTTTCCATTTCATTTTCCTCCGTATGATATTATAAATATTTTCCTATACGCTAAGAAAAAAGGTGCCACACTGTCACCAGTGCGACACCCTTAAGCTTCATCACAAAAGAATGTAATTATTTAACTCTTACATTAACGGCTGCTTTCTTCTTACCAACCTTAACAGTCAGTTTTGCTCTTCCAGCCTTCTTAGCCTTTACCGTGATAACAACTTTCCCCTTCTTAGCTACTGCGGACTTAACCTTAACAACTTTCTTGTTAGAAGATTTAACCTTAACAGCATCTGTTGTAGCCTTCTTGTTGTTCTTAGCCTTAACAGTCACTTTAATCTTCTTTGTCTTATTCTTCTTGATCACAACAGTAGATTTCTTTGCAGTAACCTTCTTTGCAGGATTCTTAACAACTACCTTAAGAACTGCCTTCTTAGAACCAGACTTAAGAGTTACCTTTGTAGATGTGCCTGCCTTAGCGGTCCGAGGTACAGAAACCTTAACTTTCTTTTTACCCTTTATAAGAGTAGCCTTGGCAATCTTCTTATTGGCAGATGACACAGTAACCTTCTTTGCAGCGTCTGCTGTAGCTACCTTCTTAACGGTATAAGCAACCTTTGTGCTCTTACCCGCAGCTACTACAACTTTATTCTTCTTGAACTTAAGAGACTTTGTAGCCTTTGTCTTAGCTGCGCCCTTAATTGTTACAAGAACTTTAGCGACCTCTTTATTAGCAGATAATACGCTAACTGCTGCATCTGTACATGCTACAGCGGCCTTAGTAGCTGTAACTGTAACCTTGATCGCATCTCCTGAAACTACAACTGCGGAAGCAGAAGCAATACTTGTAGCAAGCTTTGCATCATACTTGCAGGCAAGTGCACCCTTTGTAGAAACAGCAACACCTGTTACTGTTGTGGAAGCATTAACTGCCTTATCCTTTGCTGCTGCGATTGAAAGCTTTGCTGTAGGAACAGCGGCTGCCTTCTTGGCATTAGAAGCATCTGCTACATTTGCAGAAAATACACTTGTAAGTGCAAGTGCTCCAGCCAGAGCCAATGAAAGTACTTTCTTCATAGAAGTCTTCATGATTATTCCCCCTTATAATAATGGATTTCTTGTTACAGACGGAATTCTAGCATGGCATCTGACACAATTCAACCGTCACAATATACAAAAGATTATTAAGTTTTTATTACATATCCGTCACTTTCTCCAAAACTTAAAAAAAGATGGTGATTTTGTCGAACAAACAAAATCACCGTCTCTTTTCCTTGTCATATATGCTCATTTTCATGACACGTTTTTGCCACATTTCATATTAGAAAGTAAATTTTCCCTCAAAATATTTTGGCAGATCCTCGATCTTAATGCGCTCCTGCTCCATGGTATCACGGTCACGGACTGTCACTGCACCGTCCTCCTCCGAGTCAAAATCGTATGTGATACAATATGGAGTACCAATCTCATCCTGACGGCGATAACGCTTTCCAATATTTCCTCTGTCATCATACTCACAATTGTATGTTTTGGACAATGTCTCATAAATCTTTTCAGCCTGCTCACCCAGCTTCTTGGATAATGGAAGCACACCGATCTTTACCGGAGCAATTGCCGGATGGAAATGCATTACGGTACGGACATCTCCACCTTCCAGCTCCTCTTCATCGTATGCGCTGCAAAGGAATGCGAGAGTCACACGATCAGCTCCAAGGGATGGCTCGATTACATAAGGAATATATTTTTCATTCTTCGTATCATCAAAGTAACTCATATCCTCACCGGAGGTCTCTGCGTGACGGCTCAGATCGTAATTGGTACGATCAGCGATACCCCAGAGTTCACCCCATCCAAACGGGAACAGGAACTCAATATCAGAAGTTGCTTTACTATAGAAAGAAAGCTCCTCCTTATCATGATCACGAACACGCATCTCATCCGGCTTAATTCCCAGAGTCTGCAGCCAGTTAATACAGAAATCTTTCCAGTATGCAAACCACTCCAAATCTGTATCCGGCTCACAGAAGAACTCCAGCTCCATCTGCTCAAACTCGCGTGTACGGAATGTAAAGTTACCCGGTGTGATCTCATTACGGAATGACTTACCAACCTGGCCAATACCAAATGGAATTTTCTTTCTGGATGTTCTCTGTACATTTTTGAAATTGACAAAAATACCCTGTGCTGTCTCCGGACGGAGATAAACGGTATTTTTGGCATCCTCGGTAACACCCTGGAATGTCTTGAACATCAGATTGAACTGACGGATATCGGTAAAGTTATGCTTGCCACAGGTTGGACATGGCACGCTGTGCTCTGAAATGAAGTCCTGCATTTTCTCATTGCTCCATCCATCTACACTGCCATCCAGCTCAATGTCGTTCTCCTCAGCAAACTTCTCGATCAGCTGGTCTGCGCGGAAACGCTCGTGACACTCCTTACAATCCATCAACGGATCAGAAAAGCTTCCAAGATGACCGGATGCAACCCATGTCTGTGGATTCATCAGAATCGCACAATCAATACCAACATTATATTTATTCTCACGAATAAACTTCTGCCACCAGGCCTGCTTTACGTTATTCTTAAGCTCTACACCGAGATTACCATAATCCCATGTATTGGCGAGTCCACCATAAATTTCTGATCCAGGGTAGATAAAACCTCTCGCCTTTGCCAATGCCTGAATCTTCTCCATTGTTTTTTCCATGATTGTCCTCCATTCCATAGGTAAATTCTACTAAACTGCTTCTAAATATACCATTATCTTCCCGATAATGCAAGTACAGCCCCGGAATAAACCCCATTGTTTTTGGGACATTCCGACAAAAAACGTGTCCGCATTATCTCCCGGTAATCGTAAGATAACACAGACACGTTTTATTCGTTTTTACTATATATGCTTTAATAAATCCGATCACCGATCAGAACGTATCACCTGCCATATTAGATCAGGCTCTCATACAATGCAGTGATATCCTCAACAGATGTCTCCTTCGGATTACCCGGACGGCATGCATCATCATATGCAGACTGTGCAAGGAATGGAATATCCTCCTTCTTGACAATCTCCTTGAGATCTGCCGGAATACCAACATCCTGAGACAGCTTCCGAACAGCATCTACAGCGGCCTTGCGGTACTCCTCCTGAGACATACTCTCTGTCCCCTCAACGCCCATTGCCTGTGCAATGTACTTATACTTGTCCCCTGTTGCCTCTGCGTTATATTCCATAACTGTTGGCAGAATGATCGCATTTGCCACACCATGAGGAGTATCATAAAGTGCTCCCAGTGGGTGAGCCATAGAATGAACGATACCAAGACCTACATTAGAGAAGCCCATACCGGCAACATACTGTCCCAGTGCCATACCCTCTCTGCCTTCCGGTGTGTTATCAACAGCACCTCTTAATGAGCGGGAAATGATCTCGATTGCCTTCAGATGGAACATATCAGAAAGCTCCCATGCGCCTGCTGTAATGTAACCCTCGATCGCATGTGTCAGAGCGTCCATACCTGTCGCTGCGGTCAGTCCCTTTGGCATACTGGACATCATCTCCGGATCAATAAATGCAACAACCGGAATATCATGCGGATCCACACATACCATCTTGCGGTTCTTCTCTACATCTGTAATAACGTAATTGATCGTAACCTCTGCAGCGGTACCTGCTGTCGTCGGTACAGCAAAAATCGGCATACTCTTGTGTTTGGTATCGGCAACGCCCTCCAGACTGCGCACATCTGCAAAGTCCGGATTCTCCATAATAATACCAACGCCCTTAGCGGTATCCATAGAAGAACCTCCACCGATCGCAATAATGTAATCAGCGCCTGCTGCCTTACATGCTGCTACACCTGTCTGAACATTCTCAATCGTTGGGTTTGGCTTAATATTCGAATATAACTCATAATCAAGACCGGCTCCCTCCAATACATCCAGAACCTTCTGTGTGACACCAAACTTCACCAGATCCGGATCAGAACATACAAAGGCCTTTTTAAATGCACGTCCCTTTGCCTCATCTGCAATGCTCTTGATCGCTCCTGCTCCGTGATAAGATGTCTCATTCAATACAAATCTGTTTACCATAATACTACTCTCCCTTTCTTTATAAAAATATAACGGTGCCATCCGCTTTATACATATGTATTTATATTTTGTCCGAGATAAGGCTGGACAGAAGATTCCATCATCTTCACAACCTCACTGGCCTGACCCTGAAAAGAATCCAGCGTCATACTGAGTACCTCTGTACTGACATTGGTCATTAACTGATTCTGCGACATCATCATAGAATAATCCGCAATGCTTCCGATCATATCCATAGGATCACCCACCTTTCTGAATGGATCTTTCTTATATTGATTGTATCAAAAAGGAACCGTAAAATCAATGAAACTCTTATAAATTTTTTTCCAAAAAATTTTTTTCTTTGCTATTTTATATTGACACCTTCTGTCATTTTCAAGTCCTATGATACATCTATCAAACAAACAACGAACCATAACGAAAGGAGAGAACGTATATGATGAATCAATTATTAAGTTCTGTTTCAAAAGCAAATATCAAAAATCCTGAGAATGTAACACTGACACTTCAAGGAACAACAATCCATTCCATGAAAGAGCTCCGGGAACATTTCAACCGCGACGAGATCCTGGCAGCCTTTACCGATGACCACCTGCTTCTGTGGCTTCAGCAGCACTATTATGAAACAGAGGCGGAACAGCTTTGCATGATCGGCTCCGGTGACAATAACTGTTTCCGTAAAATCTGCCGTGTTTTCGGGGTTAATCATATGGATTACATCTCTTTATCAGAGGAAGAGAAAAAGCAGCAGAAGCAAAAAGAAGAAACCGTAAAAAAAGTAATTTCCGACACCAAAGCAGATGAAAATCTATTAAAAGAGCTGTCACTCATTGCCACCGATCAGGAAGAGCTTGCCCATCTGATCGACGCTGATGAACCAAAGATCTATCTTTGCAATGAAAACTTCTCCATTCCTATTTCCAAGCCCGGTATTGAATATATTGGTATCGGCGATGTTTCCATTGAGAATCCTTTCACACCGGAACAGTACCGCAAAGCAGGGATTACCATGACAAATATCTCCCTTCCGGTCACAGAGAATCCGGAAACGGCCGATGCCGCCCGTGTAGCTGCCGCCGCAAACGGGTATGACAGTTTCCACGAATCCCATTCTGCTCTGGCAACCCTGTTTCATAACCGTTTGAAAACATACCGGATATATGAGCATTATCATCTTTCCTTTGACTCGTCTGTTATGGGAACCTTTTTTGACAGCCGTTCCGAATGTACTGCTGCCAAAAAAGCTGCTCTGGAAAAAGCCTACAACGAAGCCCGCCGTTATATCTCTCCCGGAGATTCAAAATGTATCGCAAAAGCTGCAACCGAACATTACAGCAAGCAGATCCATGATGTATTTACTCCGGAGGTATTGGAAAGACTCCAGAACCTCTGTAAAATCCGCAAGAAAACTTCGCTCTTTCAAAAGCTGCAGGAGCAGATCAAACAAAGTAAAAAAGCACTCTCCTCTTTATTTGAAGCAGAGCTGCACGAAAATGCCGATTTCTATGCAATGTATCAATTTGATTACTTTATGGATCAGGTTGAAATGGAAGAACACGATAACCGGATTTCTGACGGAGGACTCCTGCGTGCCCTCGAAACTCTGGCAGGTGGCAGTATCCAATACACGATCACCGATATTCACTCTGCCATCTCAGAAATGGAGGATGATATCAATGATCACGCAAATACCTTCTTTAATACCGCACAGTCAGAATATCAATACTACTGTCAGGAAATCGAAGAGCTTATTCAGGAAATCGGCAACGATTTCAGCAAGCGGAAAGAAGACGAATCCGTATCCGGTTATCTGCAGCGCCTGTGCAGGGAAGCGATCCGATAGAACGGTTCCAAGGGATACGATCACCTGGTTTCTATCATCCGCCATCATATGATATTGTGGGCAAAAAGTATTTTGCCCCCAACTGATGCCACAGATTGCTAGATCAGTTTTTTCCTGATTTCATCTCACGCTCAAATGCCTCACAGGATAATCCTGCCTCAGATGCAGCATCTGCTACGCTGAGAAGTCCCTTCCTGACTAACTGTACCAACATGTCCCTCTGTCCCAGTTCCCTGCCTTTCTGTTCCCTCGTCTTCATCATATCCTCTACTGCCTGACACACATTGACCACCTCCGTTTTCTCATCGATTGCAAAATCTGTATGGGTTATTGTCTCTATTACCTGGGCGGCTTCTACCTCCAGCTTCTTGAGGCGTTCATCCTCCTCCAGAAGCCTTGCCAGCCCCTTCTCATCCTTCGAATACTTTATATAGTTTAACACTTCCCGCAGGCTTGATGCAAACTTTTTGAAGTCATTCTGGGATATTCTGCCGGGATCCAGCATATGCACCCGATAATCCTGTGCATATCTCCGTATTGTGTCATCCTGCACTGCCAACATTTCATGCAACGATGTAGGTCCATCCCATGGATCTGCTCCAAAATGTACCACCAGCGTAATCACCGGCTGCAGTCTGTCCTCTCTCGTAAAACCGGACAGAAACTCGGCACTGCTCATAGTTCCCTTATTTGAATTATTTCTATGATCAGAAGCTATTCGTGATACCTGCTCGGCATACTGCATCGCATCATAAACCATATTTTTTACCGGCATAGCATAATGAATATCTGTTTGGTTCTCTACTCCCAAAAGAATGTAAGCAGCCTTCGCTCCACTCATAACCGTAACATATTTCAAAATATCCCGATACTTCTGCACGCCCGTCCCCCTCTTTGGGGCTCCGCCACCAAAAATATACATCATTTCTGCCGTATCCAGTTCCTTAAGCTCTGACGGTTTGATCACCTGTCTGCCATCATACAACAAAAAATTAAATGCATCTGCAAATACATGTGGCTCTCTCATATATTCTTTCGTAACAATATCTGCGTAGAAAACGGCAATAGATCATTTTTTCCCAGTATCCCTCTGATCCGGTTCCCTGCCTTTTTCCCTCGCCTTCATCATATCCTCTACCGTCTATCCAATTCCTTTTATTGCACTTATTCCACCTGATGCTCCTCCCAAAAATCTTTCGTCCCTACAATATATAACAGCGTCCGGGCCCTCGTCCCGGCAAGATATATATACTGCGAAAACGTCTCACGCCGCAAAGCCTCTACATCACAAAGGATCACAACCTTCGCATCCAGCCCTTTAAAGCCCTGTATCGTTGCAAAGACAGGCACGGACGGGTCCGGTTTAAAATCATCCCGCAATTCATTTACTGCAAGCTTTAATGTTGCCAGTTTCGAATTTTGGTACTTTTTGGGCGACAAAAATGTAATGTCTCCGGGAGATACTTTTCCTTCTCTTAACGTTTTCATTATCTCCTTAATCTTCCCACCAAAATCCTTTTCATCCTCATAGGAAATCTTTCCTACCTCTTCCCCATTTTCCCGCATAAATTCCGCAAACGTCACACCACTTGCCTTTGCACTGTATGTACCGATCTGCACCGTATTTCTGCAATTTACAAATAAACGGAACTTTGTATGGGAATAGGACCGGAGTATGTCCATTCCGTCCTGATATTCCGGATTGTAAATATTCTGCTTCTCATCATAAAATACCGCCCATTTCCCGTGATCCAGCCCGCCTTTCAGCAGACAGTCCAGAGAATACAAATATAACGGCTTTAAAATATCCTGTCCTTCATCCATGATCAACAGATCATACTGCATATCAGCCGCATCCGGATCTGTAGACTGCTTCTCACTGATATAATCATAAAATCTCTCCGGTAAAATCTGGGCAAAATACTTTTGAGGATCCTTTTGCAGCTCCTCCACATCCACCGGGACATATTCACCAAAAAGAGCATGAATGTTTACTACCTTTAACTGATCTGTCTCCGGCAGCGAACGCATTACATGATGTGCAAGATTTTTATTGTAAGTAAGATAGAGAACTCTGGCCCCCTGCTCCAGCTGACGTCTCGCAAACTCTGCAGCCAGAAGAGTTTTGCCGGTGCCCGCTCCACCTTCTACGATCAGATGATCATTCATCCCCAGCGCCTGCATAAGCTGCGCCTGCTCCTTTGTCAGACGCACCAGCTTCTGCTCCACCTGCTCCAAACGGTCGTTCAGGGAAGGAATAAAACAAAAGTCTGCCCGCAGAAACTGCACAACCTCACGGATATCCGACGGAGATAATTTGCTCGGCTCCCGGTGCTGTCTCTGCTGCCAGTAGTCAAACACCTGATTCATATACTCAGAAATATCCTCCGTCGTGCGGTCATAAATAATCTCCGGGATGATCTCCTGGGAATCAGAATGAAATGTAATGTCCGGAAATACCACACCGCTGGCCATCAGAATGTTTTTCATATGAGGATTTCCTTCAAAACGCTTCTTCAGGATATCACGCAGACTGAACATATTGCCGGTCACCTGCGCAAAAGGTCCCTCCGGCTTCACCCGCTCCGTCCCATACCGGTCAATAAAGGTCCATTGTCCGTCACGACATTCCACGCGTCCCCCCTTAATCTCCAGACAGGCAACGCCCCGCTCGCAGACTACCACAAAATCAATCTCTCCGTAAATCTTAGACCGATGTCTGGGAAGCCCCAAAGAATGAAGCACACAGGCATTCTTTAAATTCAACTCCTGCAATACATCATACATTTTCCGTTCTGCATTGCTCTTGATCTCCTCACCCATATACGGGGGAATAAATGTAACCATTGACCAGTTCCTCCTGATGTAAAATATAAAATTTAGTTAATGATCCACCCGGTAATCCTAAAGACTTCCACTTTCTCTATACATTGCTTCCTTTTCTTCTTTTTTATTGTCCGCTTTTTTGCTTTCCATTTCTACGGAAACAACTTGTTTATATGCCTCTACAGCCTTTTTAAAACGTTCGTAAAACTCTTTTGACTTTTTTATGTCTACCGAAGCTATGGCATCGGAACCTTCATATTCCTTTATATAATACGTCACGAGTTTCATCGGAAGATTCTTTCTTTGATATAATAAAGTCAAAAACTGATAGTCCAGCATTGTTTTGTTTTCTTTGTTTTCCAACATGGGAATGATTTCCTGATACATCAACGGCATAGGAAAACAATACCTGCCATCAATATTACTATTGTCTGCACATATTCCCGGAAGGCAGTCCGATACGTTAAACTCTAATTTCAATCCATTCGCTGTCGTGTTTAATACACATGCATATAAATATTCATTTTGAACAATCTCATCATAATCCGGATCTTCTTTTCTGACTGCTGCTAACTGCATCGTATATACATGGCGGACCCCCTGATCCACCCGTTGCGGTTCTTCTCCCTTGGAAACAAAAAACAACTGATATCTCTTGCCATTTTCAAACGTATCTCCGAATGCTTTTTCAACATCAATTTCCTTTGTCAGAAAAAAGATATCTCCTTTCCATTTTAGAGCTCCCGGCGTAATCCGGTGGCACTCCGGGGATATTGTTTTCCATTCTAAACCATATACTATTCCGTCTGAATATGCGGAATAGTAATTTTCCACGGCATTCCTCGGATAATCATATAGATCCTGCAACATCTCCCGTGTCAGAATTTCACCCGGAACAAAATTTAATGTTTTACGCTGCAATTGTATCGTTGATTCCTTCATAATATTTTCTCCTAATGCTTCCCGTCAAAGAAGCTTTTTGACGCATCTTCAAAATTCTCATACTTCCACTCTAACCATGTATAAACATCGTCATTATTCTCGCCTTCTCTGCTCTTTTTTAAAACACCGATACGAATGCCATAACCGTCTTTTGATGGAACCCCAAACAAAATACGTGTTTCCGTCCCCGGTTTATTCGATAAGTCAATTCCTTCTATCGTGTCAATAAACTTTATAATCGTCTCTTCAGAAGCTTTTGCCTGTTTTAATAAAACATCTTTTATCTGCTCTGTGGTTCTCTTCTCTTCTTTTGCAGAGCCTAATTTAAGCATAAAACTTCTTTCTTCTATCCCGTGGCTATTTAACACGGAAAATTTAAATTCCTCTGCATTCGATAATATTTCAATCACTTGAATCTCATTTTCTTCTGTGTGATCATACAAACGAGTTTCTTCATATTCCCTTTTATATAACACATCATAGATCACCTTTGGCGGATTTGGAATGATAACAGGCTGAATTTCTCCACGCCGGCAATCCTGCATAAATTTTATGCTGCCTCTGACGCATTCCAATTTTAACTTTTCAGATTCCGTGTTTTCATTACTTTTTTCTCTTCTGGCAGCACGAAGTTTCTTTCCCGGAATATATTCCTTTAAAAGACTGGTAAACAGGGAAATCTTACAGGATTGTCCGGAAAGTTTGTAATAATCATAATCCTCTACTTTCATTTCCTGATCCTGGAGCTGGTCGTTCTCCAAAAGACCACATAACAAGCCATAGATATCTCCGCAGATCACCCGATTGATTTCCTTAAAGGTAATACTGATGTCTTTCATTGGAGCATCCTGCCGTTCCAATTTTGAGTCTGTTTTTTTATAAATGAAATAGTTATCCTTATCACTTATTGTAATTTGTGGATCATAATCCTTATCGCTCTTGTTTCCAAAGCTTATACTAATTCTGCTGTCACTTTTGAAAAACTCAATTTTTATTTCTTCTGCCTTATGCCATAAATAATGGAAATTTCTCTTTACTTTTAACTTTGCTTTCTCCATATAATCATCACTATAGCAGGTTGGTATAATCTTTTCTGCTTTCTCATAATTTTCCTGAAATCTCGCATACACCTCATTTACCTGTTCTGAGTTATATTGTTTGGATGAGCTGCTGCTTTCCATAATATCTAATATTTCATTTTCGTCTTTATCGATCAGTTCAAAAATGTTTCCGCCATTTTCGAATTCGTCCGGACAGATCGCTGCAGCCATCTTTATTTTTAATATCTGCATAATACGATATGTAATATTGTTACCTCCAAAATTGGAATTCCCGTTAATAAACTGCGTTTCCAATTTGATTCTTCCGGCCTTTACGCCATCAACAGACTCCACTTTATATTTACAGCTCGCAAGATCTGTCGTGCCGCCTCCGCAATCCATGATCATAATACTTTTGTTTTTTAACGAATCGTCCTTTACATTAATTCCCTTCTGGTGGATTAATTGTGCAATCTCGCCATACACAATCGAAATCCCCTCGTCAATGGCTTCTTTGTCTTCTAAAATTTCTCTTCCCTGATCGTTGTATAATTTCTTTATTTCCTCTAAAAATTTCTGTTTTAACTTTACCGGTGCCGAGAAATGTAATTTTTTAAATTTCTTTTGAAAAAATCTTTCTGATTGCTCAATAACATAGTCCAGATACGCTTTTATGATCGCACTTCTTTTTACAGATACCTGATGTACTCCATCCGTTATGAGTTCCTCCTGATCCATAGCGCTAATCCATCTCTTTAATTCATAAAAGGAATCCGCTTTACATTCGTAATGCATCTCCTCAATTTTTTTCTTGGCTTCGTAGCCAAACAAAAATTTGATTGCATCTTTTTTCTCACAGTTTTCAACATAAACAAGCGTAGGTAACAGCTTTGCATCCTTTCTGTTCGGTGTCTGTGTTACATCAATAAATTCCACGATTTCAATCTCATCGGCCACGGCATCGCGAATGCCATAGGAACCTGCCGTCGTATTACTTGTACCAAAGTCAATACAAAGGGGACGGTCCTTCTCCCATTCATAATCAGAATAATAAATCTCCACATCGTCCATACGATATGTCTTATTTTCCTGGTTCTTGTCAAAAAATACCAGCTTAAATTTATTCAGTCCGTCTTGAATTCCCTTATAATCAATATTTTCCTGCTCCGGGAATAAAGCATAATACTTATTATTCTCTATCTTTTCCAGACATCCCAAAGCAATAATTTCGCTGGCATCTTTACTGAACAAAAGAATTTGTTTCTCGTTTAATTCCATGTCATCAGTAAACTCGATAATCCATTTATTTTGCTGGGATACAATGCTGTTTTTATACAACTTCCACTCAGAGGTCTTGTCATATTGGTCCTCTGTCACCATAGTAAAAGCATTAGATTTGTTGTGATATTCTTCGCGAACCTTTTCTAATGTCTGTTTTTTGCTGTCTTTTACTTTCAGAGTGTCAACACTCTTACGGGGAGCTGCAGCCTTTTTTGCCGGTTTGGGATCAGAATTGGGTTGTTCCGTCTTTTCCCCTTCCAGAATACATTTTTGATTTAATAAGTCAATTTTTGCCTGATATGTCCTAGCATCTCCCCGTTGTATGCGAATTTCATTTAATAACTGATTCAGATACTTACTCTTTTCGCTATTATCCCAATTTTTCAGCTTCTCACAGAGCTCGTCCATGCTCTTAATCTCATCTAAACCAGGAAACTTTAATGCCTTTTTAATCTGCTGTCTTGTGACTTCAATTTTATCTTGCGCTGCCATAATTTCTCCTCCTTATGCCTGCAGTAGATCATCTACTGCTTTTCCAAATGTTTCTGCCAATTCTGCCATATTTTCCATCATATAACAATAATTCTCATCCGAAGCTATCTTCTGCAGATATGCTTTTTCTGCATCTGCCACTCCGATTGTCGCAATTACGATTCCCTGGCTTTTCGCAGCTTCCGCTGCTTCCTGCGTCAATTGCGCAGCATCCGGACCTCCATCCGTAATAAGTATAATGCCGCGTCCATTTTGACTGTTACCATGATTCTTCAATTCTTTTATTGCTTTTTGTATCGCCGCATCCATAGCAGTCGAACCCGATGTTTTAAGACCATCAATAATTTCCCCAAGCTTTTCTGCATCATTTGTTAAATCACACATAATCTTTGCAAATGAATCGAAGGTTATAATACTCATGCGATGCACTGATAAATCAAGAATGGAATCCACAAGCTGATGACAGGCTTTTTTCGCATCATGGATTCTGTTATCCCTGCGCATACTGGTAGATGTGTCCATCAACACACAAAAGTCCATAGGCTTGGCCTGCGTATCCGAAACCTCTTCCACAATCTCTCCCTTATGTAAAACTACCGTTGTTTTTTTATCTTCTTTTTCCTCCTCATACGCTGTCACGTGTAATGTTCTGCTCAAATCGTAATCAAATTTGACTTTAATCTTTACTTGCCCCTTTGGCTTCGGCGTAATGTCCTTCAATTCGAAGCTTCCGTAAAAATCAAAGTTATCAGATTCTTTCAAATCATCCGATACATCCTCATCTATTTTCTCATAAACCTTAATGATGACCCGGCTCTGATTATCTTTCATGGTACTATATATTTTTTCATATTCACAAGGATATTCTTTTCCTCTGGCTAATATCTCTGAATACTTTTTACCAACAACCTCAATTCCCATAGAGTGGGAAATAATATCCTGAAATTTACTCTGGGATGAATTCACGGAAAATCCGCTTTTGTCACTTGCGATAATCCCTGCGCCTTTGGCTACCTGAATATCCAGATCCTGTTCTGTAGATACCTTCTTTCCAAAAAAGTTTTCAACAATTTTCCTTACTTTCGGAATCCTGCCACTTCCTCCGACAAGATATACCTTACCAATATCCGCAACTGACAAACCACTGTCGTCCATGGTTTTTTCAATATAATACTGTATATCCTCATATAATTCTTCACATATTTCATCAAACTTTTCTCTTGTGATTTCTTTATATAAATCATAACCGTCAAACAGCTCTTCACAATCCGCTTCACATTCACTGCAATCGGAAAGCTCCTCTTTTACTTTTATTGCTTCCTGTCTGATCTTCGTATCCACACTCCAATACTCATTATATTCCATCTGAGAACCTTCATAATCAAATAGATCACGTCCTGTCTCATTCTGAATAACTTCTTTCAGATAGGAAACTAAGTATCCGTCAAAAGTATCTCCGCCCAATTCTCTGGAGCCCCCGGTGGCAATCGTTTTATACTTGTCATCCTTCACCTCTAATATACTTACATCAAAGGTACCTCCACCTAAATCCACTACTGCAATGTTTTCATCCTGCAATTCATCTGAAACAGCTACTGCTGCAGCAACCGGCTCAACTATAATACGGAGCACTTCTAATCCGGCTCTTTCTCCTGCCTTTTTCGTCTCATCCGATTGATTGGCTGTAAAGTATGCAGGAATGGTAATGATCGCCTGAACAACATCATCTTCCTCTAATTCCAATTCTCTTCTTACTTCATCATGCACCTTTCTTAAAATTTTTTCAGCCACATCGGTAGGGGTATATTCCTTCTCCCGGATGACCCATTTTTCATCCTTTCCAATATAAGTTTTCGATGACCGAATACAATTCAACGGATCCTTCTTGCCTTTTTTCAACGCATTTTTTCCTATGATTTCTTTGCCATCTTCAGAAACATATAAAACCGACGGCATCTGTTTCTTTCCGTCAATGTTAATAATGTCAATTCTTCCATTGCGATTGGTGCTCACCAAAGTATTTGTTGTTCCTAAGTCAATTCCTACCTGTACTTTCTTCATTTTGTCACATTACTGCTAAAGCAGTATCTCCTTTCTGTAAACTTGTATAAAAACTGTCAGATTACTAAACCCCTAATTCTCTTTGATTATCTTTTGGAGCATCATCAGCGCTGCCGATATCATCAGATTCTTCTAGTTCTTCCTGTTTCTCTTCTGCTGATGCCTCTTCCTCCTCATTTGCAGCATTGTTTTCCTGTGGGGCCCACGCTACGCATTCTTCCTGCGGTATATTTTCTTCCGCATCATTTTCCTTATCATTTTCCTTTCCTGCCTCCTGCAGTCGTTGATTTTCCTGTCCCAAAGCATTGTTTTCATCTTTTAGTTTTTCATGCTCTTCGTTTAATACTTGATACTCTTTCATTAGCTTTTCATATTCGGCTTTTTTTGCAAGATACATTTTTTCTTCTTCAAAATATTTATTTTCAAATTCTTTCTGATTTGTCTCCGCTGTTTCCTTTTCTTCCTCTAGCCTTTTTATTGTTTCTTCCCACCCCTTTCTCTCCTCTTCTAATCTAGTCCTTTCTTCCTCCAGCTTTTCCTTTGTCTTCTCTGTTTCATCACGTTTGCCTTCATATTCCAGTACAATCTTTGATAACTCTGCAATGTTATCACTCCAGCCTTCATATTTCTTTTTCTGTTGATTGTACTTTTCTTCCCATTTTTTCAACTCTTCGTTTTTCTTCTGCAGCTCATTTTTTACGTTGTCTAATTGTACACAGGCAGACTCCTTTTCCCCCTGCAGACACTGAATTACTTTCGACTGCTCCTCCACGATCCTTTCCATATCTGTAATCAGTTCGATATACTCATCCATCTGGCTCGCCTGGCTTTTCAGGCTTTCCTGCATCTTATGTGAAATCGCTTTTCCAATATCACATAACTGCTGTAATTCCTCTGTTTGATCATATTTATTTTCCATATATAATTCCTCACACTCCATAAACTAATTCTTCCGTACTGTCAATCACCGGTATCATCTCATCATTTTCTAATTCTCTATGAAAATACTGTATTTCCAATACATTTTTATGATTAAATCGAAAACGATACAGCTCTTCCTTTCCTTTTTCAATATCTTTCGGAATATTAAAATATCCCACATATACTTCTTTGTTATTCTCACTGCCGTCCGGTATCACCGTATTGATCTCCTGATAAACATCTATTTTTCCGTGATCTTTTTCATTCAATAAAAGCTTCTTCGGAAACGAGTAATTATCCACCCCACTGTTTTTTTCCAGAGTAGCATATGGATCCTTCCCTTTTTTCGTATATATCTTAAAAGGAATTTCATCCTGAATACGCATTGGTAAATCCCCATGTAAAAACTGATTAAACCATGCCGCCCCGTAGGCAACAGAGGAAAATCTTCTGTCATCCGCCTCCGCCTCATCATTCCTCTGGAAAAGCTTCCCGCAGTTCTCTTTCTCTACTCCCTGCTCCTCAAGGAACTCTATAATGCACTCTCTAAAATACGGGATTGCTGATGTTCCTCCTGCCAAAAACACATCTGTCAGATCTTCCGGTGCAATATCATCACTTTCCCAAAACAATTCCTCTAACATATTAAAGATCATATCTTTCCAATGATTTTGATCCAGCATATGATAAATATCCTTTGCCGTCACCTCAATATCTTCGTCATAATCCGGCTTTTCAAATGAAAATTCAATGGTCTTTGACTGTTTTTTTATTTCGTCATGAAACATTTCATTTTTCAAATCTTCAATCTCTTCCATCACAGAATAACGATTTACCCGATTCCGAAATGCCTTATGGGCATCTTTTTCATCTTGATATAATACCGCCTGAAACATTTCTTTATTTTTATTAAATAAGATATCATTTAATATTTCATCATTGATCTCATTTCCTCCGCGATCCACTCCGATTGCCGACTGCACCGATACTTCATACTGTCCCTCTTTCACGCCACAGGAGATCAGGCAAATATCAAGAGTTCCTCCACCAATGTCAAACATCAGTACGTGATGAAGCCGTTTTTCCATTGCTTCAATACAATCCTGCATCAGATATACAAATGAGGCAAACGGTTCACTGATGATCTTTTTCACATGAAACCCGGCATCTTCTGCCGCTTTTCTGATTATATTAATCTGGTATTCCGAAAAAATAACAGGCACAGTAATGACTGCATCAATGCTTTCCTGAAGTTCTTCCGAAAATCTGTGATAGATATACTGCATGATATCTCCGGTTACATCTCCGGCAGTTTTTATCTGTCCATCCGCAAGCGTCTGCTTCCAATTTTTCTCCTGCAAATGTTCTTTTATATTTTCGATGTAATTGTTTTGCTCCTCCACCGTTTTACAGCGATTGCGTCCTTTTGTCGCTTTATCTCCCAACAGCAATTCATTATCTCTGTAAAAAACCTTATTGGCCGTTCCTTTTTTCAAGTCATTGGAAGTATTATCAATCCGAAAGTTTTTATAGCTTTCCCCTGCCCTTCGCACCACCTTGATATTGCACGTACCAAAATCAATTCCAACCAGTTCCATATGTCATATCCTCCCAGCAGCAGCCTTTATCATTTTCCTTTTCCGATCAAAAATGATCCTTCCACAATATAAGGGCACTTTCCATTCTCAGTCATATAATCCAGCTGATACGCCTTAGATGCCACTTCTAAAATTTCTCCATCCCGTTCCTTTTCAACATCTGTGTATTCACAATTTTCTGAAATATATGACAGTTCTTTATCCGTCACCTTAGATCCAACAACCAACGGAACAGAAAACATTCCAATCTGTGCCAGATAATTTTCAATGGCTTTCTCCACATCGGCACCACCTTTTATCTTCAAAATATTTCTTTCTAATATTTTGACCAATGGTGCAACCAATTCACTGCCAACCAATTTATCCTCTGATTGCTCTGATAACTTCTCCATCTGTTCCTTACATCTTGCCAGTCTCTTTTCATTTCTTTCCCTTTTTTTCGTATCTGTTATCAATATATTCAACTGTGCGAGAAGTTCACTACATCCACCGATCAGCTTTTTCAGCGAGTTTTTGTTCTGATCCGGATCCATTCCAATAATAACCGGCTGCTCACTGCTTGCCGCCAGCTCTCTTGTCTCTGCCTTTTCTAATACATTCTCCTTTTCCCGGACTTTTTCTGCCGGAACAGGTTCCACCGGAGATTTCACCGGCTCTTTTTCCTTTTGAGACGGCTCGTTATTGCTTCTTTCATACAAAGAGATCAAATTATGTATCAGCTTCGTCTGAACATCAATTTTATTCTCTAAACTTTGAACATACCCCCTTTGTTGTATCAGTTCCTGCCTCAGATTATTAATTTCATTCATCTGACGGGACAGATCTGAAACAACCTGCTGCATCTCAGGCTCATTTTTAATTTCTTGTTTTTCAGTAATCTTCTCGGATAAACTATCAATACGCTTAAAATTTTCCTGAGTTTTCTGATCGTAAGTATTCCAGTTTTCTTCCCATCTTTTAAATGACTTTTCCCAATAACCGATTAATTCCTCTTTTTTCTCACAAAGTAATTGTTCTATTTCTTCACGTCTCCAAATAAAAAACATATTTCATTCTCCTTTCCATTAAAAGATACACCTCTTGATCCTGTTATTTTTTACCCAGCAGAAATATTCCTTCATTAATACTTCTTACAGGCTTTCCCTGTTTTTTGAACAACAAATAATATGGCTTCATATCAATCGCCTGTACCACATTGTCTTCCTGTTCATTCTCCACATCCTGATAGCCCGACTCCTCCGATATATACTCATCCATATCTGTCAATTTGTCGCCGCATTTTATGTCCAGAAAATATACACCTATGGATTTATAATAATTTTCCAGAGTTTCTTCCCATCCCGCAATATCTCTTTTTTTACTTTTCATCAATGTTCTGTTTAAGACTTCACGAACCTTTCGGGCAATTTCTTCTGAACAACTCTTTTCGGTTACAGATTTTTGTATTTTCTTTATTTTTTCTCGAAATTTTTCAACCCTCTCATAATTTCTTTCTATTGATTTTATCTTTTTGTCATTGTCCTTCTCTTGAAGAAACTCCAACAATTTCTGCGATTTTTCTAAAATCATTGAAAGATATCTTTGTATCTCATCCGGCGTTTCTCCGATAACAACATCCTTTTCATCCGCTTGTCCGTTGCCTGAAGCAGCATATTTCTTTATAAGATAATTTTTTACAATAAACGGATCATATCTCCGTTTTAACTCTTCCAATAATTTACTGCTCATTCGAGATTTTTTTCCTCCTTCACCTCATAATCAAATCTTTTTTCTCCTCCGTTTTTATCTTTTATTATTATTTCAATACGGGGTGTTCCATCCTCCTCTATATGAAATACAATAAAATAACGGTTCCCCGGTTCATAAGATATGTCTTCCAAAGTGATCTCATCGACAAAATGCATTCCCTCCCGGTAAACATTATTAACATTTGGATATGACTTCACATCCTTCTCGTAATACTCTACACTCAGACAATCCTGATTTTCTTTTTCCAGATAAATCTCCTGCGGCTCCGAGTGACATGGTAAAGGGACATCCACATCGATCAATTTATAAAACTTGTTTGGATGTGCTCCCTCTGTTACTTTCGTACCTATCTCAAATCTTGTTTTTTCCTCAACATGAAGTTCTTTGTATGCTAAAAGAGCTGCCCCGCGGGATATTAATGTTGTTGGTGCAGAGGCGGGATATACTATATCCTGAAACTTCGGATACTCTTTTAATTTCGCTTCTATCATAGGAATCTGGGAACTTCCGCCTGCCAGTACGATTCGATCCAGATTTTGAATTTTTTGTTCTTCATGCGCTCTTTTCCATACTTCATATGCTTTATCAACGGTTCTTTGAATGGATCTTCCAATTTTTTCTTCCAGCTTTTCTCTGGTTAATGTTACCTCGATCTCCTCCGCCTCTTCATCCTCATCATCTACATAAAAATCAACATATTCCTTTATTTCCGGCTTCTCCGTATCACTTAGCTCCTCCTTTAACATATTTGCCATGTAATACACTTCATTTCTGTTTTTTAAATATCTTTCATAAGATAAGCCGGCTTCTTCTTCATCATATAACTCTCTTTTATATGCATCTGCATCCTTCTTCTGATAATCCGGTAAATCTTCGCAGCCCGACTTTTTCCGGCATTTATTCCATAACCATTCCGCCAGACAATCTGTCAAATTATTACCACCCAGATCACGTATTCCATCTGTTGCAACCTCTTTATATACAGAACCTTCTTTTTTTATAATGGATACATCGAAAGTTCCTCCGCCCAGATCATATACAAGGATATTTCTGTCATCCCCTCCTTCTTCCTCCTGCTCTGCCACCGCTGCTGCCGTAGGTTCCGCAGCCAGTCGAACCCCATTAAATCCTGCTTTTTCTGCCGCCTTCTTTATTAGCTTTTTTTCCTTGGGATCAAACTGGGCCGGAACTGTCAAAACCACCTTTCCAATGACCGCTCCCGCATCCTTTTCTTCACTGGCCAGTTTTTCTCCCGCCAGTTCTCCCAGCTTATAAAAAAAGTCTCTCATTGCTTTTACCGGTTTTACATCAAAGGAATCTCCTGTTTCCGGTTCGATATGTAACTTCACATTCTGAGTCAGATCTAATTTGAAATTTCTCACTAACGCCCCGGGATTCTTTTTGCCCTTTTTTACTGCGTCATAGCCGATCACATACTCCTTCTCCTGATTGTAATATAATGCTGTAGGAATGGCATATTTGCTGTTTTGCAGCATAAGCGTCTGGGAATACCCGTTTTTGTCCACGTAACTTACCTCAGATGTCGTTGTACCAAAGTCAATTCCAAGCTCTCTTTCCATTTTATTTGCCTCCTAGTATACTGTTATATGATTTATCTTCATGGTCTCACCATCACCTACCACTCCATATGGTTCTCTCCAGACCACCTCTATATCAACCCAAAAGTCCAGCAAAAGTTCTTTTAACAATTCCAGCTTTTTTTCATTAAAATCGCTTTTTTCTTCTGCAATAAAAACGACAACATGATTCACATTTGTTGTATGAATCCGAGATACCGAAAACAATTCGGCCAGTGCCACGAAAAACAGATTATTTTGCTGTTTCAGTTCGATTGCCAATTGCAGATACTTTAATATGCAAAAACCATCTTCCGGCTTTTGGTTATTTACCTGTACATATAATGTCCGGGCTTTTTCCCCGTAACAGCCATGTGTCACCTCATCCTCCAATATGTAATTTTTAAGCTCTGCAGCGGTTATACCGGAGTAATCATCAATGATGGCTAAGATATGAAATATAATGTCTATTTCTTTTTCATAATTTTCTTTTTCATAATTTTCTTTCCCCTGATATTGATATAATTTATTAAAGAAATTGATAAAACGGATTCTCCAATTTACTTCTACTACTTTTTCAAATCCATTCAATACTTCTATATATGGCGAAAAAACCTTTTCCGCCATTTTATACTCCTTCTCAACATTATAGTTCTCCCATATATAACTCAATGATATAGTCCTTTCCATGCAATCTGAGGATACATTTTTTGCATATTCATTAATACATAATTGATATAGTCATCAACAAAATTTGTATGATCTTCGTTTTTATAACACACATACAACGTATAGGCACATTTTCCAAAAAACCCCTCTGCTCTATAATCTTTTGGATAACTTATAACCTCTGTATAATTCATTTCATCATTGGGACGACTTGTTCTGATATCCTCTATAAAAATCCCCATATCCTGCCCAAATTTATTTAATTCATACCATGCCTGTCCCATTGTCCTGATATTGGTATGTAATTCTCCTGTCTTATCATAATGATCACAAAAATATTCTCCGCCGGCCTTTTCCACCATCTCCTTAAACTGATCCAGTGGCAAGGAGTTTATTTTAATTCCCCATAATTCGAACTCATCCTGTGGATACATATAATCAAATCTGACGCCCTTTTTTTCTTCATTCTCTATCCTTTTTATCTCAAAGGGTATATCCTTTATTCTTAGATTTCCAAGTGTTATCATCCTGTTGGTCAATATATATTCATTTTCCTCTACCCCGGAAATATCGTATCTCTTGTGTATTTGTCTTCCCGCCATTGTTTGATATTCCTTTGTCTCTTTTCCTTCCGATTCGAGAACCGGCCGATCGTTGACCTTTGATATCATCTCCACATTCCATAATAATTGGCAATCTTCTTTGACAACATTATCCAGATTATTTTTTTCTAATTGCAGATCTACATCTATAATATCATCTAATTCTTTTTGTCTGATTTCGTCTACATTTACATAAGCAGCCACATATCTTCTGGCATATGGCGAAAATATTACCGGTCCTTCCAATTCATATGCCTTTTTACACATATATAATTTCTCTTCTTCCTGAATCATTGACCGGTCAAATTTCAAGAAATACTCTACTTTTGCTTTTTTATTATTAATATCGGTAACACAAGCCTCATACATTTTCTTCGGATCTATATACTGTAAAAAATCTTTATATGTGCATGTAAAAAAGAAATGACCGATTAAAACCTGTCCTTTGCTTTTCTTATTTTCAATATTTTGTTTTTCCCATCCTTTTTTGATCTTGTCCGGATTCTCATTGAGGATTGGATTTAATTCGAACTCCCTTTTCAATCTTTCGACAGCATTTGCAGGAACAAATGCAACACATACTTCCGGCATATATTTTTTCAGTTGTCTTTGACTCGTTATTTCTTTTTGGGCTTCCTCGATCCAATCCTGCATATATTTTTGGTTTGCATTCACCAGATGTCTTAATATATCTTTTCTTTCTTCAGATATCCCATCCAAGTTATCAATTTTATCTTTTAATTCTTCAAAGCCATTACTTTTCATATCCGAGCACCTTTCTACTAATTTAACAGTATATTTTTTCCCTTTAAAGACACATCTCCCGATTCTGCTTTTCCGTCAACTTTCGATCCTTTTAGACTAAATGATCCCTTCGCAGCAATAGCCATATTCTTTCCTACGCTTAGCGACATCTCTCCCTCGGTCTTTTCTTGAATTCCTTCTTCCATCAAATATGAGCTGCCATCCGTTTCCAATAAAATAGACCGGTCTTTCATTGTGATATTGGATTTTCCCGATTGTATTTTGATCTGATCCGCATCAAATACCATATAGCGGTCAGAAGCTATGCCGATATATTTTTTATCTACATCCTGATATATGCCCGCTAATGTTTTATTTCTCCTGACACCCATCACTAAAAATCCGCTTCCGTTCCAAATAACATCTACGATATCATTATTATCCGGTATAAATAAAACCCCTGTATCTTCCGAATCATATAAGGTTGAAACATCAATCCATACCCTGTTTTCACTCATAGGATCCCTGACCCGTGCTTTGTCATTGAAATCAACCTGTATGCGTCCCTTATGTTCGGGATCTTTATTATCAACCACTTTACCCTGAAGCAATATACAACTGTTGCTTTCTATATATTTTTCCGGTAAAAATACATTTGTTGCAGTATATTCACAATAGTACACGGCATTTTGCAAAATAATCCTGTAGGACAAAATATAATATTCTTCTCCTTCTATCAATACGCGTTGTCCGATTTGATAGATTTCTTTGGAATTTAAATCTATCTGAAAGACAATCTGCTTCTCATGTTCAAAATATTTCTTCTGCCTTATAATGATCTGGTCATTGTCAACTTTTTCACATTTATCTGTATGATGATTGATCATCCGGACTTCACAATTCTTTTCCATATTATCAACAACAATTCCGGCTCCATTCAACGCAGCCAGACGCTTTATAAACGAAAAATTTGTCTCATTATTTTGTATAAGCGGTCTCTCCATTGTATTATGGATAATAGAATCATCCGTATGCTTTATACAAATTCCTGCATTCTCACCTTTTTGTAATGATTTGCAGATGTCTTCCGGTGATTTATGTGTATCCTGAAATACACACATATACTTTTCCCGATCTGCCAAAACAGAATATGACATAATTTCAACATCAATCCAATTACCATTATATGTTTCTGTAAATTGAAGTCCTGTTATCATTCCTTTTAAAAGAATCCTCCGGTCCTGCACTTCACAGCTTTTTCCAACCATATATGAATAATCGTCTGCATCTGATCGCAGGAGTGCTCTGAATTTACATACTGTATGAGCATTGATTCCGGCATTCATACAAAAAGAAGATATCTCTATTATTTTATCAAATCCTGTTATTTTCATATTCTTCCCTTTCTCTATTTCCAAAAGATATAAATCCGTATACGAGGCTGATGATTCAGCCCCGCATACGAAACATATTCATATCTCTTTATTCCGGAGAGCCGGCTATCACTGAAATATCCTCTAAACTGTCCGCCTTCTGTGATAATAAAATTTCAAAATATGGTTCCCGCGCAGATGATGAATCACGTTGAGAAATCTCACTCGGATAAATTTCTTTGTAATCAACACAAAATGCTTTTGTCAGTTTAAATTCCCGAACCATTTTATTGGAGCTGTTGGCCGCATAAGCAATATCTACTTTTCTATACTGCTGTTTATAATCATTGGATAATGACCATTCTGCCAGCTTCTTTACTTCTGCCGTCGTAGCCGGCGTAATAAATCCTCTTATGGTTATTTCATTAACAATGTCATTTTTCCTGTCCTTCACCTTAGTCTGAACTGTGTCAACCACAAATTCAACTTCTAGTTTCAAATCACTATGCTCCAGTACAATATCATCCTGTCCTGCACATGAAATAATTACTTTTGTTACGTCCTTTGCCATCTTCTTGTCCTCCTATAATTATAATTGTTTGACTTCTTTATGCCTCTTGTGTCTCAAACTCAACTTTCTCCTGACCTTCACGAAATGTTATTGTATAGCCACTAAAATCAGAAGCCAGAATAATATCTTCGTATTCATTCAAGAGTAAGTTCACTATCTCTTTGCTTCCCACCTCCTGACATTTTGTTTTCCATTTTTCTATATCTTCCTCATAAAAATGGTTTACTCTGCCCGTGTCTGCATAAGGACCACTCTGCTCTTTAACACAGAGATCCATAAATTCGCCAAACAATGTTCTATAAACTTCCCGATACTTTTCATCCTTTTTGTACATTGTCCTTGCATTTTCCACAAACACTCTCGGTATGTCTGCCCCCGTCTCACTATCATTAATGCCACTGTCATTAAAGAAAAAGCCAAATCTTTCTTCCATAATTTCTCTTTGCAGATTATCATCCATTGGCCGGCTGCTTTCCACAGACATGGTTGATAAATACTTCTTTTGCACCCGGCTTTCCTCAAAATTAACACGAACGCATGTATTTTTCGGATCAATTATTATTTTCTTCTTTTTTAATACATTCGGCTGCTGCGATCCAACAATCATTCCTGCTGCGACATACGCCGCCTCCACATACATTGCCGGAAAACCAACTTTAACTTTATCCTCATCAAACAGATCAACGAATTCCTCGTTTAATATGTACTCGTGTTTTTTACAAATTGTGAAATTCGGAAATGCACATACTGCATATTTTCCCTCATTCGGAAACTGGATCAGATCTTTCATTTTCCGGAATCTCTCTATTGTTAATCCTGTAAATGAAGTTTCCTCTGTCGCCTTGTAATTAAAAATAGTGACTACCTTCGCCTTCTGGCAAATATCCAACAATATCTTAGCCTGGGAAGCAGATGTCAAATCGGTATTTTTTTCTTCCTTTTTCTCCCTTCTCTCCCCTAAACTAAGCCTCTTTTCAACCTTTCCCGATGTTCTTTTCTCATCTCCCATAGCCACAGCCGGCAATATACCAAACCATATCTTTTTCTTTCGATGATTCTGTCCTAAAAAGTTTTCTAATCCTTTCTTCATTTCATCTGTTTCGATTAATTTTTCTACTGTACAATTTGTAACGACCAGCTCCGACTCCAACTCTCCGTCTACGGTTGCATTATCAAAAAAAGCACATACTCCCAAAAACTTTTCCACAACCGGCGCCAAAGCATCCATCATATTCTCCAACATGCTTCTATAGGTCTGCTGACGTTCTTCTCTCTGTCGAATCATCTCCTCTAGCTTTTCCTGTCTTTTTTGCTCATCCTGAAGAGAAATCAATTGATTTCCGCCTGTCATGATCTCAACAAGAGCATTCTCCACATATTTGTTGTTTTGGAGTGCCTCTGGAGCACCGTCTTTGTAGGCCTCCCGGATCATGTCCTCAATTTGTTCTTCTGTATCCTTTTGCTCAATACGCAGTACTTCTTCCTCCTGCGTATTTACTTGAATCGGCTCACATTTAAGATTTCCGTTCTCATCAAAGGTTGCCTGGATTCTCTCCGGTATAAACGGAACAGATTGATCCCCACTATCATTTTGTTCTATTCCTTTTTTTAATTCTAAATACTTTTTGTCACTGTCTGCCAAAAGAAGGGGAAGAATGGCATGAAATCCCGAAGAAACACCTTCTTCCAAACGATCCATACAATCATTAATATTTTCTACCTGCTCGTTAATTTGATCATTCGGGGCATCTATTGCCAATAATTCCTGGTATTTATTCTGTGCAATTTTCAGATCAACCCGTATCCTTTTATAATTTTCCATCTGTTTTTCAGCACCTAACATTGCCTCAAATTCTGACTGATCAAAATAACGGTTCGGTTTTCCGTTTTGTTTTCTTTCATTGTACATTCGCATCACTGCTTTATAAAAAACGTTTTCTTCCAACGGCTGCGGCATCTTATCCGGGTCCCAGCCATCCGGTCTTTCAATGGTGTAATCCACATTGATCTTAGACTGCGCATCTCCCGCTGTACTCTTTTCAACCGGATATAAATATGGGGCAAATTTCTCTACAAACTCCCGAAATGATCTGACCGTAAATTCTTCATCCAGCCTGGTTTCAAAGCGGTCCTTATCTTTGTCAAAATCCTTCAAAAGACTATCTAAGCCCTCCCGCGGATTTCCATCCTGATCATATTCCGAAAATGTTTCAAACAGTACCGCTTTGCTGGTCTGACCAAAATATTCCTTATAATTATCATTTGCAATCACTGACATATCGTGCCCTCCTCTTTTATAATTGATAAATATACATTCCTCTGAGATTTTCCTCAGATATGCACTCTTCCAATTGTTGCTTTAAATTTTTACTGATCACAATCTCCTGATTTCCCACTCCGAACAGCTTAAACATCTGATAATTTCCAACTCTGTCATCCAAAATCCTGGCATCGTGGATATCATCAAACGCTTCAAAATCATCATCCGCACAGTCCGGATCAACACATTTTATTCTTGGCGGCAACGCCAGCCAATACTCTTCTTCCTGCCCATAATAATCCAAAAGTATTTTTTTATAATATAAATTGTCGACTCCAAGCTTCTCAAATATCTCTTTCATCCTTTTGGATATGACCGGAATAAACTCGTTTACCAGCGAAAAATCGTATAATTCCGTGCCCGCAGTTACTTCCAGTCTTTCTGTTCCTGCCGGGATATATTGAAATTCAGAAGTCAGACATCCCCTATTCCAACTCTCCGGAACAGAAAAAGATATCCAATCATCACATTGCTCTGCATCAAGTATATAATACTCTGCCATATAATCCCTTCTCCTTTCTTATTCCATATTGCCCCACTGTATTGCAAGCAAAAACTTTTCTATTTCTTCTTTATTCTGCTTCAACAATTCAATGCCTTCTTTTTCATCCCCCCGCCACTTTTCTCCCGCTTCGGGAAATACATATTTAAAATTTATTGGAAGCTGGATGTTGCCGTTTCTCTCATCTAATATCGCTATATTGCTCCCTTTGCAAAATTCCATAAACAATCTGTCTGTATTGTCATTTTGCTGATCTAAGAGCATTTCTCCTCCCCACGCTATTTCCAATGACTGTTCTCTTTGTTTTCGAAAAAGAATACGCATCACCCTGATCTTTGTATCTGCAATCCTTCGAAACAAAATTGCTTTTGCGCTTCCTTCTATTCCATAGGCATAACGCATCGCAATTTCAGAGACATAATAGGGAGTGCTGTCTTTCGGATCATTTCGAAAACCGTCCAGCTTGTCCTTGATATTGACCAGCAATTTATGCATACGTTTTTCAAACTGCTCCCGGCCCTCCTCATAATGATCTGCCCTGCAAACATCTCTGCTCTGCAAACCAAATTTATTCAATATATCTTTTCTCAGTTGCTCAACATAATTTCTAAGATTCCTGACTACATGAGAGTAATCATAATGATTATATTCATGCCCTTTTCCACCATGCCACTGTTTCCCCAAGATCTCCATAATCTGAAACTTAATCTGTTCTTTTTCATGGTCCGTAGAATAATTTCCTATATGTACATCTCTCCTGGCTGATGGAAGCAGGCAGCAATTTAATGCCTCATTAATGTCATATTCATAATAGTTGGCAAGTTTTACCCAGAAGTCTATGCTGGAATATCGTTCTCCCGATTGTTTCCGCAGCATATCCTTAACGGGGACCATATGATGCGCTGCCACTGCTGCCAGATCATATCTTTTTATTTCAAGCTCTTCCTTTTCTTCTGCCTGAGGAAAACACATTCTGTAGTTATTTCTCAAAATAACAGACGGCTGCTTTGTTGATATCATCTTCTGCCCTCTGGAATCTGTCTCCCAATTTAGCATGTGCTCGGAAGGGGTTTTCACATAGTCACAATTTCTGCATTTTTCACTTTCTGCATTGAACGGACAATACAGATTGTTAATTTCTTTTTGAAAATCGATCTTTTCATTACACTCCTCTTCTTGGTATTCCATTGTGCCTATTACTGCTTCTTTGGGGCGATCTTGACTGATATTCTCCTGTTTTTTCTCCTTTATCGCCTCTTTATTTTGTACATCATTTTCAGCGGTTGGAGCATTACCTTTGGAATGATCCTTTCTTACAGAAACCGCCCCTCTTTTTACCGATATTGCCAGAGGACGCACCGGAGATATCTTTCCGCCAAAGCTCATACAGGTTGTACACGATCTTTCCGTTAATGCCATTTTTCCGTGTATTTTTATATCTTTTGACATATTATTCCAAACAGGACTCTGCACATACACACAGGGACTGGGAGGATTTTTAGGTGCCATAGGACTTCCACAGATCCCTCCCGGTACGGATACCTTTAATTTTGTTCCTGTTGTCAGCATTTCTCCTCTGGTATTTTTTACCGCAACCGGAGGAATATTTTGTGGTGTTAAAATTAAACTTGCACTGTATGGACATTTAAATTTACATTTTGAATTCAAATACTGCTCACCCAAAGTTTTTCCTCCTTATCAATATATCGTTATATATTTAAATACCCTTTTCCACGACATCTTGGACACTTTATTTTCACTAATTTTGTCCGGCCCCGATATGTTTCTTTTTTATTCACCTTTCCTGTCCCGTGACACTTCAGGCATATATTATTTTCGTCCATCGTTGATGTACGATTCGTTGTATCCGGTCCATTTTGAGGTTTTATTCCATTACTTTTAAGGAATTCATATGCTTCCTTATCCTTTTGAAGTTCTGCCTCATCTCCACCTTGATCGGGATGATCCTGCTTGACCTTATTTCTATATGCCCTTTTTATATCCTCCTCGGTCAACTTATCGCTCCACTCCAGACCAAGTATATGAAAAGCCTCTTCATATGTCATATATCATATCTCCTCCGTCACTTTTACTCTTCTAAAATAATTCCCGTAATTTTCTTATCGCCGATTTCCTTGATATGTTCTTCATCGGAAACAACATATTCTAACTGATCCGGAGCAATCACTCTGATAAATACGTCCTGATCAATATCAATATTATCGATCTGACATTTAATAAGTTTCACTCCGTCATCCCCCACACACATATTCCTTGCATCCGGTAAGGAGGTATAATATATCTCAAAATCCGGCTCTCCCGCATTAATAAATCGAACCCATTCGTTGTAGCCGATCGTATTTCGATCAATCATTACTTTAAATTTGCCCTTTTTCCCTCTTCTGCCAATGTTGTATTTAAACTTAGTCTGGCTTGCCGGGTCCGTCTCCGGGATTACTTTAAATTCCGTTCCACTATCTCGTCCAAGTATTAAGCCATAGGCTACACCTGTTTTTCCTGTAGGCATCTCAATATCTTTTTCATCAATTTTGATTCCACGAGCTTTTTGTATTTCTATTGCTTCCAGGGTTCCAAGCGGCGGATACAATTCAAACTCCTTATTCTTTATCCCACTTGATTCCTGTTGTTTCTTTTCCTCCAGAACTTCTTCAAATACTTTTTTCAGGATTGGCGATTTACTGGAATTACCGGCAAAAAATACGTTCATTTTCTTTTCTTCCTGTAATCCCTTTCTCTCCAAAGATGCCTCTACAGAGCTAATAAAGTTCTCTACTCCTTTTTTGATACGTTTTTCTAATATATCAATCAAAGGAACGTCAATGCCATCATTCACTGACTTAATATCCAATGTTTGCGCCGGCTGCTTCTCGCCATTTTTGTCATATAGGTCAAGAGTAATTTTTTGGTCTCTTATAATCTCTAAACCACCACTGAAACGATATCCGTCATATGTTGTATCGGTCTCTGAATCCTGCGGCACATCATCATTACTCTCTTCTGTCGCAGCAGCATTTTCTTCCTCTTCATCCTCATCGAAAGAATCTTCGGACTCAACTTCATCGGCTTCAGCTAATATATCTTCTTCGGTATCAGTTTCCTCTTCCGTGGCAATAATTCCTTCCCAAAACGGCCGAAGCTTTTCTATCATTTCCTTGGTGTTTCTTCTCGCCTCCTGCGAATCTGCAATCAGCATTTCGCTTCCCGGAAAAGGATCACATTCCTTTGGTTTCGTAAAGGAAAATCCTGCAGAACTTTCATTTGCCTTTAATTTGGAAGCATTTGCCTTAAACACTTCATATGCAAGCAAAGCTAACAGATTTTCTCCGCCTAAATACCGATCTCCCTCCGAACCAAACTGCTCAATTACATAATCGTATCTTTCTTCTTCTCTGCAATCCTCATCCGCACATCGTATCAATCCAAAATCAAAGTCTGTCGTTCCTCCTCCAAAATCAAAAACAGAATACAGTATTTTTTCGTCTTCCTCCGGATCAAAACCATATTCTTTCAATGCGGTAATTGCATAGGCAGCCGGCTCACTGACACCTTGTCTGACACGAAATTTACTCATTATGTCTTCATTATCCAAAACAGCTTCCGGAAGAGATTTCATCAATCCTTTTTTAAAACTCTCTACTATTTTTTCCTTTACTGATTTTTCATAATTGACCGGAAATGACACTACATAATCAATAAATATTTTGTTGCGCATATTGTTAATATAAAGTCCCAGATAATATGCATACAACTCCAACGGATTTAATTCATCCTCTTTGAGATCTACAAACGAACCAAGCAAGTATTCGTGGCCCTGCTGGTCTCTGATCTTTACATTGTAATCCGAATCCCCGCACCACTGCTTAATATCATAAAAATATGAATAAAAAAAGTCTGTATTTCCACATTCATTCATATTATTGGAAGCCTTGTGAGAAACTGTAACATCCTGTATGGATGTATGAGGTCTTCCTTTCCTGCTGCTGTAATCATCTATAAATTTATCCAAATCTATAAATTCCATGACCGTAGGATTTTCATAATGAAATGTTTCCACATCCTCATTTAACTGTCCAATTCCAATACGCAGTAAGCTGATTTTTTCTTTTCCGTCCTGCATGGATACAATCGTGCTTTTTGTACCAAAATCAATGCCAATTAACCCGTTTTTACACACATCACAGACCGGGTTGCGCGCCGTCAAAGAGTTGGTCAGTTCAATAATCTTCTCCCCATCCTTTTCTTCCGGATCTTCGTCAAACCACAGCTCCCAATGACCGGCATTCACGTCATCCAGGCATTTTCTGTCATAGGGCTCCAGGTCAGCACGGAAATAATCACAATTCAGGAGATTTTCAATAAAACTATCCTCCTCATCCTTAGAAAGTGTAATCTTATCTTTAAATCTGTCTTCAATCTCTTTTTTAATCTCTTCCCTGTCAATGGACAGCTTATCGATCCATTGATCAATCACCATATCATCCTGTAGTTCCAATGCAGAATGAATGCCCAGCTTCCGGAATTCACCAAGAAGCTCTGTGAAGTTTTTCTCACCGGATATCACAAAGCTTCCATCCTCGACACTCTTTTGAAACTCTTCTACCGCAACAGAACAAAAGGGGATATAAATATTTAAACCACTCCAGTTATGATATGCATTTTGAAACTTGATTATATAATTTTTAGCATTCTTTAAATAATTAACACTATATAAACCATCATCTGATGTATTTTCTATACACTTCTTAATCTCTTTAGGAATCTTTTTTTCATATTCAAACATCAATGCCGCTGCTTCTTCGCTAATGTCGCAACAATCAAGCCCACCATATGATTTATATTTAGTGTTATACCTTGATAAAACCGGTATCAAAAGTTCTGTTGCTGTATTATAAAACCAAATTTCGCCACCTTTCGAACAACGAATCCATACCTTTTCAAATATTCTTTTTTTCCATTCGTTGTATTTGTTATGAATCTCCATCCGAAATTCGCGATATAAAATCTCTTTCTTATATAATTCGACCTGTGTTTTCTCAATCAGTGCTTTTTGAACCTGTTTCGTTTCTCCCATAACTCGTTGCCTCCATCCGTCTCTTTTGTCACTCTATACAATCACAACTGATTTACAAATAACTTTTCCTGTATTGATTTGCCGGTATCCTTCCAGCAACACCTGTTGAATTGTTCCCGCTGATTTGCTTCCGGGACCTTTACAATGACTCTCATCCTTATATTTTCTTCCCGGCTCTGAAACAATCGGCTCATATAACGGAACCGCCCCCACGGAATTGATTATCTCCATCATATAGGTGATCGTTTTTTTCAAAAGATCTATTTCATTTTCACTATTGTCATCCCACAATAATGTTTTTGTATAATTCCAAACACTTTTCAGATGATCCGGATCAGAGCAGCTCGCTATAAACACGATGGGGGTTTTCGTGTTGATTACGGAAGATAATGCTGTCCTTGTTTTTAACGACAATCCATGATAAGTTTCATACATTGTTATATTATCTTCATATGGTTTCAGTGCTTTCTTTAAATCCTCCATCTTTTTTTGAGTTTCGCTCTTTTCCTCTTTCAACTTCTTTATATTATTCTGTAAAGACGCAATCTCCCGTTGCGCATTTTCTTTTGTTTCCCGGAGTTCCTTTGCCAATGATGCGTTTCCTTCTTTGAAAAAACGATTCTCATCCGCCGATTCTTTTTTATGGCATAGCTCAATGATTTTATCTTTAACGTCCTGATCATCCAATAATCGTAACAGATTCTCTTTCTGTTCCTGTTCCATCATTTCTTGTTTCATCGTTATCCCCTTTATATTCTGCATCACATCCCTGATATGATTGGTTATTGAAGCCTTGCATACCACATCTAAAACACCGGCATAATCCTCTTACAATGCACACATCTCCCAAAGAAATCCACGCAATACGGTTTATGACAATACGGACAAAACAATGGTCTTACTACAGAATGATGATGTCTCATACAAATCCCTCCTCCTATAACAACGATGAAACCAGTTTCTTATATTGGCTCACAGCTTGCACTCATACTTGGAACAGAACAGATCTGCCTTGATATCAACCCTTTTTACATCACAGTAGCTTGTCGCCCTATGGTCATACTGCCACAGATTGATCCTCGGTGACTTTGGTTGAATATGACTGTTTGTCGGATCATACCAGTGCTTGCAAAATGCACATTTATGGCACTGTTTTACGTTTACTGACATCATAGGAATCCCCCCTTATGTACCTTTCTACGAAATCTATTTCGTTATTACAAACTCCATTATACAAACATAGAATGACAAAATATGTCATTTTGCGTCATTTCTATTGATATCTTTCCACCATTTTCTCCAGCTTCCCTTTCATTTCCTCCCGAAGCCAATCCGGACTTAAAACCTCTACTCTCTCCCCCTGGCTCAAAAGCCACATAATAATTCCCTTGCCAAAGACTTCTGCCTCGATTTCATACCAATCCGGCTGCTTTGACACAATTTTTGCGGTAGGCAGCCTGTCCAGCGCTGCCTCCGCACTCCCGCCATAAAAACGAAACTTTACCCGCATCAGTTCTCCACTATACATAAACTGAACCCGTTTGCGAAACTCTCCCTCCTCAAATCTCCCATTATACGGCACCTTAAATTTCTCGTTTATTTCCCGGAGCTTAACGATCCGGTCTACCCGAAATACTGCAGGATAACTATATTTGTGTGTGTATTTGCCCTTGGCGTCTTTCTCCACCAGAAACGCATTTAGATAGAAATAATACTCAGAAAATACAATTCCGACCGGCTCGATCATCCGCTTGACACATCCGTCCGCCGTATCCCCTTTATGATAGCTGATCTCCAATAGATTATGATTGCGTATCGCAACTCCCAGATTCCAAAGGCTGTCTCTGTCATATGACGGATGAGTCAGCTCCACATAATGATATTTTTCATTTGCGATAAGATCGGATACCAGCTTCATATTGCGAAGCGGAACACATCCCTCTACCAGCTTGCTAAGCAGGGAATCCATTTCCTTTTTGCTGAATGCACGGCTCTCCAGAAGAATTTTACTGACGGCCAGAATTTCACTGTTTGTCATCGCAGATCCATCCGTACCGGTCATAGTAAAGCCTTTATGTACCCGGTCATATATGATTTCCCGGCTTTCCGTGCTCCGCTCTGTCTTTTGATCCTCCAGAAAAGCTCTGATGTCATCAATGTCGCGTTGTATAGACCGCTCGTCTACACCGAAACGATTGGCCTCCTCTGCTTTGTTAATGAGTTTTCCTGCACATAATCGAATATAAATGCTCAGCGTGCGTGAATTTTTGGAATGCTTGTTTTTCATGGTCTGTTATTGTTCTCCTGTACAAATTTCGTATTTCATATCTATATCATACGCTTTTAATACGACACCATTTGTCATCCTGCTCTTATTTTCCCATGCTGTTGTCCTATTTTCTTTTATTTTTTGACAAAAAATAAGCGTTAGAGATTATTCCAATATCTCTAACGCCTGTTTGACTGATATTTTTATAATGCCTGATCTTCCTCCTCCAAAAGATCTGCAAAGCTGTCCATTTCTTCCTCCCAAAAACTGTCCAGCAGCTTTTTATCCAGAGCATACCTTTCATCCAGAGGTGCCATGCTGCACGCACCGAGAATGGTATTTGCCATTGTACAGAAATATTTCTGTGCCTCCTGCGGACTTTCCTTTTCTCCTGTTTTCTCCTTATCCTGATGATATTTACGCCTTGCCACCTCCATCAGCAGCGGTAGAAGATCCTCTCTCTGGATCAGCAGACACCGGCTTTTCTGCTTCCGGTGCATTTTGGTCAGAAGCTTCTTTGCCTGTCCTGTGGTGATTTCCTGCCACTCCTGTTTTGAGGACTTTTCCGGCAGCTCCTGCTTCATTAACCGGCAGATCCATCCGGGACATGCGCTGTCCGGATCTTCTCCCTCCAGGCTTGCAATCGCCTGTGCCAGTCGTATTTCTCTCTCCTTTTGAATGGAAATGCCCACCAGATCCGAGATATGACGTTCTGTCATATAGGATAATCCATATGATTTTTGCGCGTCCGTTCTCTTTTTATACCGGATACTCTTGCCATCCTGTCCACTCATTGCCGGAGAATACAATTCCCGCAAAAGGTCACGGTTCCGTTCATGCCCGGAGTAAACCACACTGCAGTCCCGCCGTACCGATTGGATCAGTGCCTGCATTTCCGGGTTGTTTTTCACCTCAACACGCCTGCTGATATTTTTCAGAAATCGATGAATTTCTTCTTTTTCTCCGGAGTTTTCTAATGTATACGGGGCAACCTCCTCCATATACCCCAGTTCCTTGAGATCGTTTAGCAGATTTTTCCGGATGCTCCTGCGTATATCCTGAAGAAGCTGTGATTTTAACCGGTTAAAGTGATCCAATGTGGTTTTGGAATATCCTTTGAACATCTCCGCATGGGTACACATTTCTTTTAAAAAGTGCACCGGATCCTTCTGACGCCATGTTTCATAGTATCTCCACAGTTTAACAGTATATGCTTCCTGCACCGGAACATACGCCCGGCACATATGCTTTTCAAAGACAAGGATCATCTGATCACATTCCTGTATGGACAGACCATGCTCCAGCCCATAATAATAGATCATTTCCCGATAATCATTGACCTGTATTCCCGGCATTCTTAATCCCTTTTGCAAATACTCGTCCAGCTCCTGATGACTCAGCCCCAGTGCAAAAGCAAGCTGTACCATTTTTGCCCGGTTTGGTTCTGATCTTTTTCCCAAGCCAAACCAGGCCCGGATCGTCCCTGCTGCCGCCACGTCATTATCCTTCAATGCTTTTTGAAATTTCCGGCAGGCAGTCCTTCTTTCCTTTTGATCCTCCCCTGCATTTGCCGAACCCCATTTTTCCAACAGAAAACGGTCAAATCCATAATTTTCATCCATTGCATTCTCCTTATTCATCCAACAGTACATCCAGCGAACCGACTACATTTTTCTTCGCATTGTTTTTCTTATCTGATGACCTGCCTGACTGACTTTCTTTTGTATTGGTATTCTGCCCCGCCCGGCTGCTCGCCTGTTCCGGCGCCGGTGTGACGGTTGCCGCCGGCTTCGCCTTCCGGCTAATGGTCAAAATGATCCGTCTCTGATATTTTACCTGTTGATCCACAGGAATGCTTTGCTTTAAAACAACCCCGGATTTTCCGGTATAAACCACCTGATATTTAAGCCTGACCTTATGGAACCCGGCATTTTTTAATTTCTTTTGCGCTTTTGCCGCCGAAAGACCGGTTAGCTTCGGCATTTTCCCCTTCACCTTCTCCGGCACGGTGGTTGCCGTTGTCCGGGGTTCCATGGTTTCTGCCGGTGCAGATTCCGGTGCTGCTGTTTCTGCTGCCGTCAAATTGCGGCCTCTGCCAGGCAATCTATGGCTGGCATATAAAGCTCCTGCCCATATTAACATCAAAATCAATACACCAAGCCCTGCTGCCAACCCTATTGATAATTTTTTCTTTCGTTTTTGCTTTTTGTGATCATGATCTGCCGAAGCCATTTCCCGGTATACCATTTCCGTCGTAATCTCCGTCTCCGCCGGTCTGTTTACCCTTTTTTCCCTCTCCTGTCCTTCCTCATTCTCCGGTTCTTCGGGCATCATATAGTCTTGAAGCTCCTCATCCGTCATAGGCTTTTGATCCAGAGCCAGAAGAAGCTGTCCCATATCGGCAAACCGTTCCTCCGCCAGCACAGCCATCCCCTTTTCGATGGCATCACTCTGCTTCTGCGTAATATTTATGCCATCCAGCCTTGCCAGAGGCACTGTTTTGTCTGCCACCAGCCGCTGGGTTGCCTCCTCCGGCATAATACCGGATATCATATAATACATAACAACACAAATGCTGTATATATCTGTCCATGGACCAATTTCTCCCTTTGCCCGGTATTGCTCCTCCGGTGCATATCCACGCTTATACATAACAGTGATCGTCTGATCTCTCTCTGCCATCCTTCTGGCTGATCCAAAATCAACCAGCTTTGCCATCCCCTTTTTGGTGACCAGCAGATTGTCCCCGCTGACATCCCGGTGAATCATATGATTCTCGTGCATGATCTGAAGGGTATCCATCACCGGCCGCAGCATTTGGATCACCTGTTCCACAGAAATCCTTCCCCGGTCCCTGATATACTTTTCAACGCTGCAACCGTCAATATAGTCCATAACAATATATGCTGTATCATTTTCTGTAAAATAATCTCTGACAACCGCAACCCCATCCAGCTGATTGAAATGCGCCAGATTTTTGGCCTCCTGCAAAAAGGCATTTAGTCCCTTCTGATATGCCCCCTGTACATAGGAATCATCATAGCAGTATGCCCCCTGTGCATACCGGTCTGCTGCCGTTCTGCGTATGATTCCCTTCGGATAATATTCTTTTATGGCTACCGGTATCGACAATGTCTGATCCCAGCCAATATATGTGATGCCAAAGCCACCCTCTCCCAGTATCAGTCCGGTATAATACCTGTGATTCAGACAGGTTCCCGGAGGCAGACAATATGGTGGTGTCTGCAGCTTTCGGTTATCACAGCCGCAAAATGAACAGACCTCCCCCTCCTTCAAAGGACGCATGCAGCGAATACAGCGTTTTATCTTGCCTGTGATCAATGGTCGTTCCACCCTTCTATAGCTTGATTTTTTTCATATTGGTATATTCACTAAATCGTTTCTTACCGGAATGATTTTCCCATGTTCGAACCTTGCAATACATAAAATTACCGGTTCTGGTATAACTGAATCGAAAAACACCGTGATATCTCGATATGGAATGAAGCTTAATGATCTGCTCTTTTCCGTTTTTGCGCAATACAATATCAATATGATCTCCATGGTACTGGCGTAATGTCAGCTTGAGATATCTTTTTCCCTCTGTATATTCTGTCTGATATGTTACCTTCGGGGCAGAATAATGTGCGGTCTCAATCCACTTACTTTCAGTAACACCACTGCGAAGCATGGTATTATTCTCCTGCCGGCATGCAAAAATCTGATACCGGTATTTCTTCCCTTTCCGTGTCTTTTTATCCAACCAGCTTGTTTTCCCGGTTACAACCGTAAGCTTTTTGTAATTTCCCTTCCTGCCATCCTGCCGGTAAATCCCATAACAGGTATTTTGTGCGGAAGCTTTCCAGGTAATCTGGATACCTCCGTCCTTCACGGTACTGATCACCAGTTTTTTAACCTTCGCGATCCGATTGGATTCGAGCAATGATAATGAAGTTTTCTTTAATAAATCAGAGTGCTTCTGTTTATTTATATTGTTTTCGGATGCTTTATTATCTGCATTCTTTGTCTGATCATCAGATGCACCTTTCTCTGTCTTTGCCTCCGGAACCGGCGTGCCGGCTGCAGACGGTGTTTCACTGACAGCCGTTTTCCCGCTTTCCTCCCCCAGTGATCCATCGGCTGATGGTTTTTCACTCGCCTCCGGTATCGGGCTTGCGGTCGGCTGAGTCACATATTCTGTAGAAAATACCGGATGCTTCTCCTCTCCCTGACACCACTTACGCAGCGGACATATCTTCTGAAAATAATCCGTTTCATAGGAAGCAATACACTGATTCAGCCAGTCCGCCAGATGATTTTCCACATTTTCCGCAGAAACAGCACTGCAGTTGGATACCTCAAAGGCTAAATCCGATGCCTTAGAATATACCGTCAGATTGCTTTCTCCCAGATAATAGCAGTCAATCATATCCCCACTGTCTACAAATCCGGTAATCTGTCCTGTTCCCAGCTTCTGAAAAATATTTCCTGTCGTATAACAGGCTTTGAGCTCTAAGAAATTTTTACGGCCGGCAATACCACCCGTATACGCAATATCCCCAAGGATATCTCCTGTATTATAGCAGTTTCGAAGCATGCTTGGCCCGTCACATCCGGCAGCGATGCCTCCCACCTGCAGAATACCACGGGCACCGCCAATCTTCGCCCCTTCACTGTCATCCTTATCAGTAATGATTCCTACTTTTCCTTCATTTCCGCAGTTTCCGAGAATACCTCCACCCATGCGGCCAATAATGCCGCCTACCGAGTCCATGGTGATTCCTTCTTTACTGCCTTCCCGTTCCTGCTGCAGGACATCTCCCTGATTCATACATCCGTTGATCGTAATATCTCTATAGGATCCCGAAAAGCTTCCCGCAACAATACCACCCAGATTTACATGCTCATCATACTGATAGATATAATGAATGTCCCCATAATTGGTACAGGACAATATTGTTCCACAAAATATAAATCCACCAATACCGCCCATATTGGCACCAAGACTGTCCAGCTTGCTGTAATTGCTGCAGGCTTCTACACTGCCTCCGGCCATATAGCCAAATATTCCACCTCCGCCGTTTACAATACAGGAGGTTCCCTTCAGTGTACAGTCCTTAATGGTGCCGGATAAATGAAATCCGGCAATCCCGCCGGCTCCGTTCACACGCTCCATGTCCTCCCGCTCTGTTATCATGGTACTGCTTTTTCCCTCTACGATAACATTTTCTGCGGTCACCTGCGATATAAGACTGGTATTGGTGCCTATCACACCTCCCACACATCCGTTACTCATCACAATCGTATTTTCACTGCGGCATTCTGTCACGGCACCATTATTAATGCCGGCAATTGCTCCTGCCGCCGTCCCTCCGGTCACAAGACTATCCTTTACCTGTCCATTTCTGACGATTCCGCCGTTGTCGATGACTCCAAACAATCCTTTAATAGGTTCTGACGCCACGGCCGTCATTCCGGACACCGCGTGTCCATTCATCAAAAAGCATCCCTGAAACGGATGTTCCTCATCACCGATCGGCTGCCATATCTCTGCTTCATCCAGACACTCCTCTGCTTCTGTCTGCTGATCATCTGTCATATTCCGGTAACACGTTCCGTTTCTATCTACCGCTGCGATACATTCGCCCTGTCTGTAAATTCCCGTTCTCTGCTGCTGTGAATCATACTGATAAGTAAGTGTACTCAGGGTAATATCGTTTTTTAAGGAGAAGGTTTTGCCTGCAGTGACGTTTCCCTCATTGACATATTGAGCGAACATCCTCAGTTCTTCTGCAGTACAAATGGTAATCTGCATATTCTTCTCCGTGTTGCCCTGCATTATATAGGAAGTGATGGATATCTCACTCTGTACTTCTGCCGCCCGGGCACCCTGTCCCCCAAAGTCCGTAAAAAACGGTTCTAAAACTGCCGTTGCTGTCATTAAAGCAGTCAGACCAAATGCCAGTATTGAGGAGCAAAAACGTCTCCTTCCTTTTCCTTTATGCCGTTGTCTGAATTTTTCCTCTTCTCCTGCATATCTTTTCATTTTTGACTCCTGTTATCGTTGTATTCTATTTTTCTCTCTCTATTGATACGCCCCTTGTTTTCCATCTCTTTATTTTATAGTTTAAAATAAATTACCCAAAAAAGCAACAGCCCCCAAAGAGCATTCCTGCTCCCGGAGGCTGTTGTCCTATTTGGTTAGATTTATCTGCTGAAAATCTGCCTTTCAGCAGCATCTTATAATGTCAGATACACACATCTGCCCGTTTGTCCTATGCAAATGCTCGAGCTCTCAACGCACGTACCAGATTTCGTCTGTCAGAAGGCTCGCAGTTGCCTGTCAGAAACAACTGATTCCGCAGATCCATTGTCATAATCCCCAGGATTGACTTTGCATCTACACAATATCTTCCACAATAAAGATCAAAATCCCCATCAAACCCTGACAGGATATTGACAAACTCACTCACATCACGCACATCCTTTAACTGTACCGGTATCTTTTCTCCCATAACGACTGCTCCTTTCAATATTCTCTTTTCTCTCTTCTCGTTATCTCTCTATCCGGACAACCGGTTACAGATGCCAATACTCCAATGCATCCTCGCCTTATTTTGTCCTTGCATAGTTTTACCACACTTTTTGCGAAAAGGGAACCTTTTGGAGTAAGATTTAATAAATATTTATCAATTTATTCATATTTTACAACACTTTGCTAAGAAAATCCTGTAATCTGGCATTCTTCGGATGCTCAAACAGCTCTACCGGAGCATTCTCCTCCTGGATCAAACCATCACTCAGGAACAGAACACGATTAGCAACCTCTTTGGCAAATCCCATTTCGTGAGTCACGATCACCATGGTCATTCCCTCTGCCGCCAGCTCCTTGATCAAAGCCAGAACTTCTCCAACCATCTCCGGATCCAATGCCGAAGTCGGCTCATCAAAAAGCATCACGTCCGGATTCATTGCCAGCGCACGGGCAATTGCGATACGCTGCTTCTGACCACCGGACAACATCGCCGGATAGGTGTCTGCCTTATCTGCCAGGCCGATTCTGTTTAACAATTCTTCCGCCTTGACCGCAGCTTCTTCTTTTGTCATTTTTTTACGTTTCACCGGAGCCAGCATAATATTTTCTTTTACCGTCATATTGGGAAACAGGTTAAACTGCTGAAATACCATACCGATCTTTTCCCGGACCAGATTGATATCCACGTCCTCATCGGTAATGTCCGTTCCCTCAAATGTGATACGGCCTGCCGTCGGCTCCTCCAGACAGTTCATGGAACGCAGAAAAGTAGATTTACCACAGCCGGACGGACCAATGACAGCAACTACATCTCCTCTGGAGATGGTTGTGGAAATTCCCTTGATAACCTGATGATCTCCGAATGATTTTTCCAGATTCTCCACCTGGATCAATACTTCCTTATCGCTCATTGCTTCTCAGCCTCCTCTCCAAAACGTGTACACCTGCTGTCAGGATCATTACGATAACCAGATAGATCAGAGCCACTGCGATCAATGGCATAAATGCATCATAGGTGTTGCTTCGTATAATATCGCCTGCCTTTGTCAGATCCACCAATGCAATATATCCGCTGATGGAGGTTTCCTTCAATAAACTAATAAACTCATTACATAATGCCGGCAGTGTATTTTTAAACGCCTGCGGCATAATAATAGAAAGCATCGTCTGAGAATAGCTCAGTCCCAGACTGCGTCCGGCTTCAAACTGACCGGCATCCACAGACATAATTCCGGAACGGACAACCTCCGCCACATAAGCCGCTGAGTTCAGTCCAAATGCCGTAATAGCCACTAAGATTTTATTATCTACCGATACCAGAATAATATAGTAGAAGATCAACAGCTGTACTACTGCCGGAGTACCACGCATCACTGTCAGATAAATACGGCAGAATACATTTAAGATTGGGAAGTTTCCATTCTTGTCGTGTCCGGTACGGATCACAGCGATCACAAAACCAAAGAGTATACCAAACAGTACGGCAAATACTGTGATCAGCAGCGTATTCTGCAGACCCTTTACGATATACTGATAACGATGATCCTTGATGAAATTATCATGGAAACGCTCTGCAAAGGAACTCTTTGTAACGGATGCATCCGGGTCCACGGTAATGATCACCTGCTTCGCTGTCGTATAGGAATCTGTAAAATCAATATTTTTCAGACGATCCTTCGTAACAGTCATACCGGCAGCACCCACATCGTCTTTTCCGGATACCACTGCCGGGATGATAGAATCAAACTCCATATCCTCAACCATCAGCTTCATACCAAGCTCATCACAGACGGCCTGCATCATATCCACATCAATACCGGTGATCTCATTATTCTCATAATACTCATATGGCTTGAAGGAAGCATTCGTTGCCATCTTCAGCACACCGTTTCTTTTGATGTCTTTTGCTTTATATGGCTTTGTTCCTTTTACTGAATCCTCACCGATATAATTATCAATGATATCCTGCAGTGTACCGTTTTCCTTTAACTTAGCAAGTGCTTCGTTAATTTTCTCTTTTAATTCTGTATTGCTCTTGTCAATACATACTGCATAATCCTCCAGTGCAAACTCCTCCTTGAGGATCTGCAGGGTGCTATCCTTCTCTGTATACGCCTTTGCCGGCTGCTCATCAATGATAACGCAGTTAATCTTTCCATTCTTTAATGCCTGAATGGCATCCGTTCCCTTATTATATCTCTCGATTACGGTTCCCGCGTCATCTCCTTCATAATCAGAAGCGTAAATATCTCCGGTAGTTCCAATCTGCACACCAATCTTTTTGCCATCCAGATCCTTTACGCCCTTGACTGCATTCTTTTTCAGTTCCGCAAGCTGCTTTTCCTGCTTTTGCTTCTCCTGATAATGATCGGCTGCAATCCCGCCCACAACCGCAAGACATACGATCAGGAGCAATATATAATTCCAGCCCTTGGGAAGTCTTCTTTTCTTTTTCATGATAAAACCATGCCTTTCCTATATATACTTATAAAAGGGGCAAGATCCTTGCCCCCACATATGATCATACTACTTCGTCAACCTTTTTACAGGAAAATATATTTACATACAAACAATACCGCAAGTACATACATTAACGGTGTTACCTTCTTTGCCTTTCCACAGATCACATTGATCACAACATAAGAGATAACGCCCAGAGAAATTCCCTCTGCAATACTATAGGCAAATGGCATTGCCAGAATTGTCATATATGCCGGAACGGCCTCTGTCAGATCATTGAAGTCGATGTCAACAACAGAAGAGATCATTAAGAAACCGACAAAGATCAGAGCCGGAGCTGTTGCAAAGCCCGGAATTGCTGTAAAGATCGGTGCAAAGAAAATTGCCAGAAGGAACAGTACTGCTGTTACAACAGAAGCAAGACCTGTACGGGCACCTGCACCAACACCTGCAGAGCTCTCTACATAAGTTGTAGTTGTACTTGTACCGATGATAGCACCGGCACTTGTTGCAATAGCATCTGCCAAAAGGGCCGGTTTAATGTTTGGAAGCTTTTCATTTTCATCAAGCATACCTGCCTTTGAAGATACACCCACCAGTGTTCCGATGGTATCGAACATATCTACAAACAGGAAGGAGCAGAGTACAACGATAAAGTTAAATACACCAACACCCTTGAAATCAGCATTAAAACACTGACCAAATGTGGTAGAGATCTTGCCGAAGTCTGTCATATGCATGGTTGGATACAGAGAATAAAAGCCTGCCTCTGCGTCGATACGGTAGATTCCGGCTGCCTGACAGATCATACCAAGTACCCATGTAGAAATAATACCGATCAGAATAGATCCCTTAAAACCTTTGACATAAAGGATGACTGTGATGAACAGACCGATCAGTGCAAGAACAGCACAGATTCCCTGTGTATGCCAGTTATCTGCAAATTTACAATATGTTAAAAGTGTCGAATCATCATTGACGATGATATGTGCTCCCTGAAGTCCGATAAATGCGATAAATAAACCGATACCGGCACTTACACCCTTTTTCAATGTACTTGGAATTGCATTGAATATTGCCTCACGAACACTTGTCAGAGACAATACGATAAATACAATACCTTCCAGGAATACTGCCATCAAAGCAACCTTCCAGGAATATCCCATATTACCACATACTGTATATGCGAAGTATGCATTCAGTCCCATACCAGGAGCCAGCGCAAATGGATAATTTGCAAGCAGCGCCATTGCCATGGTACCGATAAATGAAGCAAGACAGGTAGCGATCAGTACTGCTGTACTGTCCATTCCTGCTGCTGACAGCATGTTTGGATTTACGGCAAGGATATACGCCATGGTCATAAATGTCGTAATACCGGCAATTACTTCCGTCTTAACCGTAGTTCCGTTTTCTTTCAGTTTGAAAAACTTCTCTAACATTTTATCCTCCATGTGATGTGTTATTAGTATCATTCTCTCAAGAACGAAAATGACCCACATACAGTATACCACAAAACATAGGTGAATTTACAGACAAGTTGTTGATTTTATTGATATTTTCTGAAGAATCAATAGATACAAATTATATATAACCTGAAGCCTTCATCCTATTAAACTATTAAATCAAAAAGAACTCCGGGAAATCCAGAGTTCATAAATGCCGCAGACCGGAATCGAACCGGTACGGGTATCACTACCCACGGGATTTTAAGTCCCGGG
>ERZ772870.136-NODE-136-length-87552-cov-8.910717_pt1 | contig 87552 bp, 63 predicted proteins | sample MGYA00511376_ERZ772870 | MGnify/ENA primary metagenome ERZ772870 (study PRJEB29015, sample SAMEA2737719) | human gut metagenome | biome: human gut; feature: human-associated habitat; material: faeces | place: China | collected 2012 ... | reverse complement strand
AGAATTGCGAAGCAATTCTTGGAGGGCAAAACGCTGGTTTTGCCCTTTTTTATTAACAGGAAACGTGCAGTTTTTGTAAAGACGTTTTATTCTAATATATGACAAAGGGGGATTTTCAAATGAAGTATTGGAGGAGAAAGCAGTTTTTGGCAGTGCTCATGGTATTTTCTTTGATCGGGACGGCAGGATGCGGCAGAGTATCGGGAACCGGCCCAAATGGCAGAGGTGTGGAGGAGAAGGAGTCTGCGGTTCCGGAGGAAAACGGAGGTAAAGCAACGCCAGAGAATTCTTCAGAGAGTAAAGGAGGGACAGAAATCCGTGTAAATGATGAAGATGAAATCACGGAATCCGATTTCAAAAAGCAGTATCAGTCTTACTGCGAGGCGTCGATTTCGAAATTCCTACAGTTAAATTGGGGAGAGAATCCCGGACAGGGAACCGTATTGTACTCTCCGGTAAATCTTTATATGGCATTGGGAATGCTGTCGGAGATGGGAGATGGAGAGACGAGACTACAGTTACAGGACGGCTTAAGCGGCCTGGATGAGGAGGCGGCAGTGAAGAATCATATGTGTGTTTCTTCTGAGGAGCAGCGGCGAAAAGGAAATGGAAGGCAGACTATGATACGGCAGACTTCTCAATGGCTGTACGGCAAAGCAGCCTCCGGTGTCTGCTCATTTGGAAATTCAGTCTGGTTCAGCGACCGGTATGATTTTTCTGACCGGATAAAGGATATTCTGGAGAACAACTATGATGCAAAATATGACTCTGGCAGAATGGGAGATCCGGCTTTTGATGAAAAGATACAGAAGTGGCTGGATCATCAGACAGGAGGAAAGCTTCGGAAGAAGATTTCTTCCAACATAAAAACAAAGCCGGATATGGCAATGCTGCTTTTGTCTGCTGCTAATTTTAAGGATGAATGGGAGGAACCCATATTTGACCGGAAAGATACAGGAAAGGATACATTTTATGGACGTAATTATTATACCTGTGGAAATACCACTGAGGAGGAAAAGCTGGATAAGGTGACATGTGATTTTATGAATACCTCCTGGAATGGTCTTTGTGTAGAGAACAAACACTTTCAGGCAGTATCTATCCCTATGAAGAATACACGGATGACACTGGTGCTCCCAAGGAAAGGGATATCTTTTGATAAGGTGAGCAGTACAGAGCGTATAAAAGAAATTATAGAGCTGTGTGATCCGGAGAGTCCAAAATGGAAGCAGGGTCTTGTAAAGCTGTCCCTCCCGAAGCTCCAATTTCAGTCGGATCTGGACCTTATCCCGATGCTGCAGGAAATGGGGATTAAGGATGCTTTTCAGGTGGAAAAGGCAGACTTTGGACGTGTCTGGAAGGAGAAAGAACCGGAGACATCGGTACCGGATCTCTATGTAAGCAAGGCGAGACAGGCGGGGGCGGTAAAGGTTGACGAGAATGGCTGTAGTGTGGCATCCTATACAGAGATTGCAATAACGGAATCCATGATGATTCCCGACATACAGATGACAATGAAGTGCAACCGGCCATTTATTATTATTGTGTCGGATGAAAAGGGGATTCCATTGTTTGTTGGGGCAGTGAGCCGGATTGAGTGACCGGAGTTATAAGGAATGACTGGTCAGGATCTATGGTATATTACAGAACATAAGGTCAGAGGATAGCGTTGGGACGAAACATTATACAGGAAGGGGGGATGCGCAGATATGGAGAAACGTATGGAAGATGAAAAGATCATACAGCTGATCTGGGACAGAGAAGAGCAGGGGCTTAGGGAATTATCTGATAAATATAATAACTACTGTCATAGTATATCATATCGGATTGTCCATGATGAAGAGGATGCCATGGAGTGTGTTAACGATACATGGTTTCGGACATGGAATGCCATCCCGCCGAAACGGCCGGCAGTATTGCCCGGTTTTCTGGCAAAGATTGTTCGAAATCTGTCGTTAAACAGATACAGACATATGCATACAGAACGAAGAGGGGGAAATAGTGTGGATATTGCTCTGGAAGAATTACAGGAATGTGTCTCCGATGGCAGGACAGTGGAGGAACAGATAGAACTTCGGGAATTATCAACAAGTATTGCGAGATTTTTAAACCGGCAGTCTGAGAGAAACCGGGCGATATTTCTGCAAAGATATTTCTATATGATGCAGACGAAGGAAATCGCAGAAAAGCTTGGAATAAGGGAAGGGACTGTGAGATCAATACTCAGCCGGATGCGTAAAGATCTGAGGGGATGGCTGGAGAAGGAGGCGGTTTATCTGTGAAGAAACAGGATAGAGATAAAAGGGCAGAGCAGATTGCAGATGCCATTGGAGAGTTGCCGGAACAGATGATCTGTGATGCTTTGGAGTTTGAAAAAATAAGGAGGAAACAGAAACGGAAACGGAGACATCGCATAGAGGCTTTCGGTGGTCTGGTGGCGGCAGCAGTCATATGTATTATTGTACTGTATGGAAGTGATCACACATTGATACCAGGACGGACGGCAGATATAGATAAGACAGAAGAAAAGACTGCGTTAAAAGCCTCTGATCAGATGCAGTCTGCCTCACAGAAGGAGCTGGATATCTGGTGCATGGCTTCCGGACCGGAAGATGAAGTAACCGTATATTCTGATTGTCAGGATGAAAGCTCTGATGAAAATGCAGATGTGAAAAAAGAGAGAGGTACAGATAATCAGAAAGAAAGCCGGGGAGAGTCTAAAGATAAAGAGACAGCTCCGATGCCGGAAAAGAATACATCGGATAATGATCCGGTTTCTGCCGGAGAACAGCTTCAGGCAGGAGAAAGACAGCTTCTCTATACCAATATTATAGGCAAAGGGGAGAATAAAAAGGTACAGTTTACATTACAGTTTGGGGAAACAGATAACCGGATCAGCTATACATTAAAGGCTTCCGGGTTATCTATGGAGCTGATCGCAGAAAATTATAAAGAACAAAAGAAGATTATATTACATGGAAATAAGAAATCAAAGATAACCTGCGTATCCGGTACGCAGATTGGCTGCTCTCTTCGATTTGCAGATATAACGGATAAAACAGTATCGCCATCTATTTCTGTTTCAAAGAAAAACAACAAGACAGGGGAGAGGATAAAAGGGGAGATAAAAGTGGAACAAAGAGGCGGAAAGTATTATTTGTATTTGACGGAGAAGTAATGGTAATCCCGGAAATTTTCCGATAAAACATGCGTTGTTTTCTGTAAAGCAAATAAAAGCTTCCCGTATCCAGGTTTGGAATAGGGGAAGCTTTTTGTCAGATAATATAAAACCAGGTCTCATCAGGATCGACAGGTTCGTTGACTGTCTTCTTACCCTGGTGATATTTTAATTCCTGATTCTTGATATTTACCTTTGTTCCGGCAGGGATAGAGGTTGTGATAAAGACATTACTTCCAATCACGCAGTTTTCGCCGATAATGCTGTCTCCACCCAAAATAGAGGCACCGGCGTAGATGGTGACATTATCGCCGATCGTAGGGTGGCGTTTCTTGCCTTGCAGCTTCTGGCCGCCGCGGGTAGAAAGAGCTCCCAGCGTAACACCCTGATAAATTTTGACGTTATTTCCTATGGTTGTAGTCTCTCCAACAACAATGCCGGTTCCGTGATCAATAAAGAAATATTCGCCAATCGTGGCACCCGGATGAATGTCAATGCCGGTGGTGCTGTGTGCGTATTCTGTCATAATACGTGGGATCAGAGGCACATTTAACAGGAACAGCTCATGGGCGAGACGGTTAATGGTGATTGCCTGAAGTCCCGGATAAGACAGGATTACCTCTTCTTTGGAGTAGGCGGCAGGATCACCGTCGAAAGCAGCCTGCAGATCCGTCTCCAGAAGGGCGCGTACCTTTGGTAATGTGTGGAAAAAATCCACGGTCAGACGTTGTGCTTCTACATGAAGCTCACAATCATCTGCATTCTCGTAGTTTGGAGAATATTTTAACGCCAGTTCGATCTGTTTATTCAGACGAAACAGTGTATCCTCGATCAAAACGCGGGTGCTGTTTTCCATGATATATATTTTGTGGGAGGTATCCCGGAAATATCCCGGATACATAATCTTCATCAGGTTGTCAATGATCTTGATGATCACAAAACGATCCGGCTGGGTAAATAGTTTCATTTTGTCGATGGAACGATCATGGGTGTAGTCCTTTAATATGGTATCAACAATGTCATTTACGTTATTTTCAATAATTTTATCCATTTGAGTCCTCGTTTCTGTGTATGAGATCCGAAAGTGGTCTTACACGTTTTATTTAAAATATATATTTGGTTTTCCAATATATGATGCGGGAAGTTTGAGTTTATTGCTGTAATACTTACAGTTTGATCCGGTCCAGATCCCTCATCCACATTGCCACGGAAGCATCGCTGGGCATGCGCCAGTCGCCTCGCGGAGAAAGAGCGACACTTCCGACCTTCGGACCGTCCGGAAGACAGGAACGCTTGAACTGCTGGGAGAAAAATCTCCAGTAGAAGGTGCGGAGCCATTTGTAGATCGTATCCTTATCGTAAGCCCCCCGGAAGGTATAACAGGCGAGACGATAGATTTTGGAAGGAGTGTAACCAAAACGCATCATATAATAGAGATAAAAGTCATGCAGCTCGTATGGACCTACCAGATCCTCTGTTTTTTGTGAGATTTCTCCATCCTTTGGAGGGAGAAGCTCCGGGCTGACCGGAGTATCCAGAATATCAAGCAGCACGGCACGGAGTTCTTCGTCATCGGTGGTCTCGGCGTAATATAGAACGAGATAGCGTACCAGCATTTTCGGAATGGAGCAGTTGACGCCGTACATAGACATATGATCTCCGTTATAGGTTGCCCAGCCGAGAGCCAGTTCTGACATGTCTCCGGTACCGATCACCATACCGTTTGCCTGATTGGCGATGTTCATAAGGATCAGGGTGCGCTGACGTGCCTGGGAGTTCTCGTAGGTAACGTCATGAACCTCCGGATCGTGACCGATATCGCGAAAATGCAGATTTACCGCTTCGTGAATTGGGATTTCCTGCAGGGAAGCTCCAAGCTTTTCTGTCAGTGTACAGGCATTTTTCATGGTACGGTCTGTGGTTCCAAAGCACGGCATGGTAATAGCTTTGATGCCGGTACGGTCGAGTCCTAAAAGGTCAAATGCCCGTGCAGTGACAAGAAGTGCCAGTGTCGAGTCAAGACCACCGGATATGCCAAGAACAGCACTTTTACAGTGGGTGTGAGCCAGACGTTTTTTCAGTCCCATTGCCTGGATATTAAAAATTTCGTTGCAGCGGCGGTCACGGTCTGCTTTGGCACTTGGAACAAACGGGGTGCGGGAGTAGAAGCGTGTCAGCTTTGTTTTATTCAGATTCCGGAAGGAAAAGTGACATACTTTGTAACCGGCCTGGGCAGGCGGTGTGATCTCGAAAGTTCCCATACGGCGGCGTTCACTTACAAGACGCCCAAGATCCAGCTCAGACATCGTCATTTCATTATGAAAGCGTTCAGACTGTGACAGGATACTGCCGTTTTCTGCAATCAGATTATGACCTGCAAAAACAAGATCTGTTGAGGACTCTCCCTCTCCGGCATCTGCATAAATATATCCGCAGATCAGGCGGGCAGACTGGTTACTTACCAGTTCCCGGCGGTAAATTTCCTTGCCGGTGGTTTCGTCACTGGCTGAAAGATTTGCAATCACCGTAGCCGACGCCAGGGCATGATGGCATGATGGAGGAATCGGCATCCATAGATCCTCGCAGATATCAATGCCGAGGACAAAGTCCGGCAGATTGTCCGCTGCAAACAGAAGCTTTGCCCCGAAAGGAATCTGTCTGCCATGGGCACCCAGAACGGGAATGTCTACAGCCTCATTTTCGGCAGGTGCCGGTGCAAAATGTCTGGCTTCATAAAACTCGGAGTAGTTTGGAATGTGCTGTTTTGGCACAAGTCCCAGAACCTCTCCCTGATAAATCACAGCCGCAATATTATACAGCCGGGCATTAAAAAGGAAAGGAAGTCCCACAACGATCAGCGTGTCATGGGTCCGGGACGCAGAACGGATCTGTTCCAGACCCTCCAGACAGCCCTCCAGAAGGATATTTTGCAGAAAGAGATCATTACAGGTATATCCTGAGATACAAAGCTCCGGGAAGACCAGAAGCCGGACATCTTCTTTTCCGGCAAGCTCAATGCATTGAATGATCTGCTCTGTGTTGTAGGCAGTATTACCGACTTCGATATCCGGTGTGACTGCTGCGACCTTGATAAATCCATCTTTCATAAGAATGTCATCCTTTCCTGAATAAATAAACGATTATTACTAATTATACCCAAAAGAGCGGAAAAAGCAATCACTGTCCAACGGGAAGGCGAAATTCGATGGCGGGTGGAACGGACGGGGGAAGTGGGTGTTTTCCACAGGAGAAAATTGTGTTATGATAATGCTGTTGTTTTGCAAATAATGTGCCTGTGGACTAAGGTTTGCAGGCAGAGAAAGAAATGTAGGAATATGAAGGATATTTTATATCAGTTATTTTATACCGTATTTTCCATGAGCTGTATGGCTCTGGTACTGCTTCCGGTGGTGCTTCTTTTCCGGTTTGTATTTCGTGGACATTCCGGCAAAATCACTATGGCTTTATGGGGAATCTTGTTTTTGCGGGCGGTCTGTCCGTTGGGAATGAGCAGCCCGGTTTGCCTGTATGATCCGTGGAACCGGCAGTTTCATACTTTACTGCGTTCGCTGGGGTTAGAGATTTCACCGGATCAAGGACTGTTGACCGGCTGGAGATATGTATTTCAAGGGAATATCAGCGCATCAGCCACCTATCGGAGCTGTGTGTTGATCTGGCTTGGTGGAATGGTGCTTTTACTTGTTGGGACCACAGGAAAGCAGCTGCGGCTTGAGCGAAAGCTGAAACAGCATTCCCGGTGTCTGTTTGACAGGGTCTATCAGTCCGGACTACTTGCATTTCCGGCCAGAACAGGGATTGTTAAAGGCAGGATCTATCTGCCGGATGGACTTCTGGCAAAGGAAATGAAGGACATTATAGCATATGAACAGCTCCGGAAGCGGAGGAGAGACGATCTGTGGAGAAGATTTGCCTTTCTGGTATGCTGTATTCACTGGTGGAATCCGGGAATATGGCTGGCGTATTATCTGTTCTGGCGCGACCAGAATATGGCATGTGATGCAGTGTTTGTCCAAAAAACAGGAATGGAACCGGCTCAGTGTGCGCAGGTGCTGGCAAACATGAAAAAGGATAAGGAACGACAAATATCATTTTCTTTGAAGAGCGGTTATGAGGGAGACTTGTTCCGCCGGGCGGAAAATCTGTTATATCTGAAAAAAAGACCGTTATGGCAGAATGGTGTGGCGGCATTTCTTGTGACATTATTTGTTTTCTGGGCATTTGCTTTGTCTGCTTTTCATAGTGGAAAGGGAAATGACCAACCTCCGAAGAAGCTTTTTGACAGTACACAGAAAAGGAGTGTGGCGGACCGTGTCATTGCGGGCTGCGATGTACAGGTGTCCAGTGGGAGCGCTGTACGTCTGTCTCTTGTTGTATCGAAGGGAACATATCAGAAAGGAGAAGGATACCGGGGTACCTGTCAGCTTCAGCTGAATGGCACACAGGGGAAACAGACAGTGTCCCTTGATCTGAATAAAATATTTTCTGACAGAGAGACTCTGTATTTTAATGAAAATGTTTCTTTGGAAACTGCAGATTATAATGAGGATGGCAATCCGGAGCTTGCGGTTGGACAAAAGGCGGCAGCAAAGGGAAAAACGGGATACGATTTTTATATTATTGATATCAGGAAGAATGATCTGGAGGTCGTCAGTCCGGCGATTCATTTTGAGCACGTTACAGCATTGCAGGAAGGCTCTATGGTATTGTCCTATGTGCAGGGGGCCGGAGGAGTCATTACGGTTACGGAGAATGATGAGACGATTTATTATGTCTGGAACACGCAGACAGAGCGGTATGAGCAGCAGGAGATGACCGAGGAACAGCTGGAAAAGCGATGTAGCGAGAAAAGTGCAGGCACGCAGAAAGCGCAGACACGATATTCGCTCATGGATGATAAGGGCAGGGAAGTGATGGATGTGGCTGTGAGTGAGCAGGAAAATGGAGGGCTGTCCGTGAAAAAGCTTCGGATCAATCCGGATGGACTGGATCAGAGAACCGGGACAAAAACCATGACAGATGTGGAGGGCTATTATCTGGATCTGCAGTGGGCTCCGGCCGATAAAGATCAGAAGAGATATGCGCTGCTTACTTATAATGGAACCAATGGCAGAACTTTTTCTCTGTACGATATAAAAGAACAAAGGCTGTGTTACCGTCCGCAAAATGGTAATGAAGCATTGCAAAAGATTTTTCGGAAATATGGTGCTTCCGATGATATTACCTTTGAAAAAAACGGAGCCGTGGTATATTCCCTGATGGAGATTGATGATAACGATACATTAAAGGTGAACTTCGCAGCCAGCGCAAAGGATGATGTGGCAGTTAAGGGAACATATCTGTACAGTCTGTCATCGGGAGAAGAAACATCTCTGCAGTACAGTCGTGAATAATGACAGATAAAAAGAATCCTTGGGCAGACTTATGGGATGTCGCCAAACTCATTCTTGCAGAGATACGGTATATGCGGTATATTAAATATAAATATATTGATATGAAGAGGAGGTGTTTCCGTGGTTACAAGATCAGCGGAGTTATTTAGTGAGGCGCCTCGATGCACACAGTGTGGGAGAATTCTTCCTGATGTTTATGAGGAGGATGATATCTGCCCGGTCTGCAAGGAAGCAAACCTGTTTGCAGAGGTAAAGGATTTTATACGGGAGAATGATGTTCGGGAAATGGACGTGGCGGAGCATTTTGATATCCCGGTATCAAAGGTGAGAAAGTGGATCAGAGAAGGCCGGATACAGTACAAGGGAGAAGCAGGACAGTCCATATCCGGTGTTCATTGTCAGATTTGTGGAAAACCCATCGAATTTGGTACATTATGCCCGGAATGTCATAGAATGCAGGGATTGCAGATCGTAGCGAAGCAGTATGCAGAGCAGAAGTCAGAGATGCGTTTCTTTAATAAAAACAAATAATCGGGCGGGGTTCAGACTGTATTCGGGGACAGGCTGCACCAGGCAGATTTTAATCCTGCAATAGTACAAAAAAGACAACGGGAATTGTGATCAGGGCGAGAAAATTGGAGATCAGAGCCATGGATGCACCGATTGTCGTGTCGCTGTCGTAGGCGGCCGGAATCACAATGGTATTTAAGCCCAGCGGCATGGCATAGGCGCAGATCAATACATGACGGATATCCGGAGCCAGCCGGATCAACCGGGCAAGCAGAGCAAAGAGAACAGGCATAAAGAGCAGCCGGTAAAGAGCGACGACATAGATTTTTCCGGCAGAAAGCAGGCTACGCAGAGGATAACCGCTGATGATAAAACCTGTAAGGATCATAGCGACAGGAGCCATACAGGCACTTCCGGAAGCAATGACGGCGGGAAGCGGTGCCGGCAGAGGAAACTGCGTGATACCAAGGAGCACTCCGAGTATGGAGGCGAGATTGATGGGACCAAACCATTTTTGCCGCCAGGATAATTCGCCGTGATCCGGCATCAGCCAGGAAATACCGATACTGTTCAAAAACAGATTGATCGGCAGGGTAAACATCAGATAGTCAAAAAGAATATCGTTTCCAAAGATGCCTTCCACGACGGCATTCCCCATAAAAGCAATATTTGCGACCACAAAAGAGTAGCGGTAGATACCGCGCTCTTCTTTTTTTGCGGCGAAAAACGGAGTCAGAAGTAAAGACAGACCAAGGGCGATGGCCAGGGAAAGGAGGCTGTAAAGCAGAAAGGACATTTCTTCTTTCGCAGCACATATCCCAGAAGCATAAATAAAAACATATAAAGCATTTGTTGAAATGCGGATAAAAATACGTCCATAACACACCATCCATATTTTAATTCTTTTTTAATCTAAAAATAGTATGGTAGATATTGAAAAATTCATACGGACAAATTATCAAAAAAATGACATAAATTTCCAACATTTATGCCATTTTTACAGATTAATATCATATCGTTGACACGATAGAAGAGGAGTACACAGCAATGGATCACAGAAAAATTTTATATCTACATATAGGAATGCCAAAGACGGGGACAAGTTCTCTGCAGGTGTTTTTAATGCAAAATGAAGAGGCGCTGGCGCAGTATGGAGTCGCATATCCTATGATGCCGGGAAGATATCCGATGATTTCACCAAGCCGAAATGCCCATTTTCTGATTGGAAAGCTTACGGATGAGCAGGGGCGGGAGGATCCGGCGCAGACAGAAAATATGATAAAAAAATCTTTTGAACTGCTGGATCAGACCTTTAAAAAAGCAGATAAGGTGATTCTCAGTGATGAGGCAATCTGGAATGTATATAAGCCGGATAAGCCGGACTGTCTGCGATTGATCCGGACATTTTGTGAAGAAAGAAATATAGAAATTAAATTGATCGTTTATCTGCGCCGCCAGGATTATTATCTGGAGTCGTACTGGAAACAGCAGATTCGTAAACGCGGCGTGACATGGACATGGAAAAAGATGGTAAAAAAGACGCCGAAATATATTGTCCTGAATTATTATGAGCATCTCAAAGAACTGGCAGAAGAAATAGGCCGTAAAAATATGATTGTTCAGTCCTATCATGAAGAAAATTTTGATCTGTGCGTTGAATTTCTGCATCTCCTTGGTATCCGGCATACGGAAATATTTCAACCGTTAGAGACAAAGGCAAATCTCAGTCTGAATAATAATTATGCGGAGATCAAACGGATTTTGAATCGTATTCTTTCAGAGGATCCGGAGCAATGGGGACGGGAGCAGAAATGGCTGGGAAAAATTGTGGTGGATTGTTCCAGAGAAGAAAAAAGGCAGTATGAAAGTTCTATGTTTTCCACAGAAGATCGTCAGAAATATATGGAGAATTTCCGGGAGATCAATCACCGGATTGCTCAGGAATATCTGGGATGTGAAGATCTTTTTGAAGAAAATGAGGAAAAGAACCGGACGCTTCCCAAGTGGACACCGGACAATTCCTTTCAATATGAGGATACGGTTCTTTTCTTTGGCAAGGCATTGCTGGATATGAAAAGAGAGCTGGAGCTGCAGCGTGCAGAAGTAAAACAGCTGGAAGCAGGAAAAAGAGGCGTTGTACGGAAGGTTGTTGATAAATGCCGCACGATAGTACGATAAAAAGGAAACGGCGGCAGGCCGATAACAAAGAATGAAAATCCCTGCGTTGACAAGCAGGGATTTTCTGCTTATTATTAGTAGGTAGCTTTAGGAGTATATAATCGAAATAGAAAGATCGGTATATGATATGATAATCATTGAAGAGACGGAAGAAGATAAGAATAGAGCCGCATTGCCGGACGAGGATTCCTTTGAGGATGAGGAACTGACCACGGAGGAAGCAAAATACCGCAGCGCAAAAGATCTGAGAGATTCGCTGGAGTGTGTGGAACGGTATGAGCAGGGTGTCAGAACATTGTTAGATGCAGCAGCGCTGTTTGATGAGATTGACGACTATGAGGACAGTGCCAGACTTGCGGAGAAATGCCGCAAAAAGGCGAAAGACTATGAGAAAAAGGGTATGGAAATGGCTTATCAGCAGGCAGTAAAGCTTTGTAGGGAGGCAGTAACCAAAATGGATTACCGTACAGCGATCACGGAGCTGGAGCGTTTTCCTCAGTATAAGGATAGTAGGGAACGGATTGAAGCCTGCAAAAAGGAGATCGTTCGTCTGGAGACAAAGGCTGCGTGGAAGAACCGGATCATTGCGCTTGTTGTTATTGCGGTAATGGCACTTTGTATCTGGGGCGTTTTCTCTTTACTCTTATAAATTTGAAGTATACACAAGTGAGGAAGGATAAATTATGTATTATGTACTAAAAGATGTATTGACAACCAATCAAATTGCTATGCTGGGAGTTCTGGCTGCATTTATACTGACATTTTTGATGCTGAAGTTTCCGTTTCCGTTTCTGCCGAAGGATCAGGGACGTGCTTTCGCAGTAAATGGAGCACTTTCCAAAGGAAAGCTTCGTGGTGTGGGATTGACCTTTGTTTGTGCATTTATTGTATGTTCTCTTTTATTTTTACCAATTACCAGAGAATATGTTATTTATTGTATTCTCCTGTTTGCTATGATGCTCAGCGGTTATCTGGATGATGCTTCTGACAAGCCATGGAACGATTACAAAAAGGGAGCCATTGATCTGATTCTTTCACTGGTGGCAATGTGGACCTTTGTTTCCAACAATTCTACAGATATTATGTTGTTTGGCAGCACCATTTCCATTCCGGTTCCTGTTTATTTCATTTTGGGAGTCGTTTTACTGTGGGTATCGGTCAATGTCACAAATTGTACGGATGGTGTCGATGGGCTTTGTGCCAGTCTCTGTATGGTCGTGCTGGGCGGTTTTACAGTGATCTTTTCCAAAGAGCTGGGACAGTATGGCATTGCAAGTCTGATGTTTATGGGTGTCCTGCTGGCATACCTGTATTTTAATTCCAAACCAAGCTCTATGCTGATGGGAGACGCTGGTTCCAGAGCACTGGGATTTTATCTTGCCGTGATCGCTATGAAATCGGGTCATCCGTTTGCATACATAATTCTTGCACTGGTGGTTATCATAGATGGAGGAATCGGACTGGTAAAGATCTTCCTGAAGAGATTCTTTAAGATCAGTATTTTGAAAAATACGCTGACCCCTCTTCACGATCACGTCCGCAAAAATAAGGAGTGGTCAGACACACAGGTGGTCTTCCGGTTCTGTATTTATCAGATCGTGCTGGTGGCGGTTGCCTATATTTTTGCAGCATATCTGTAAAGAAAAGGGTGCAGAATATATTAAAATGTTGTTTTATGTGACCGGGCCGCATAAAGGGGCGGCAGAATGGAGTCAGTTATGGTAATTACAAAATATTCCCTGATCGGAGCGGTGCTTCAGATGTACCCTTCCGCAGAGAAATGCTTTAATGAAATGGGGATGCATTGTGTATCCTGCCATATGTCGCCGAGAGAGACATTGGAGCAGGCGTGTCAGGTACATTCCTGCGATGTGGATGAATTGATTCAAAAGTTAGACGAACATATTAATGGACCTGCCTGAGCAGGTCCGTTTTTTGTGTATAGAAAAATGCAGAATTTGCCATTAGCTATAAAATAACAATATTTGCACAGGAAAGATCCTCTGCCAGATTATAGACCCTGCCGCTTTGCAGCCCCACGACGGTAGGACGCAGAACAGAAAGTGCGCTGTTTTTTACGACACGGGCTTTCTCGCCGTTGCTCAGCTCTACGGTAGAGTCCACCGGATACAGAATGACGCTGGAGAGAAAGCTGCGCATGGCTGTGATATCCAGCTCACCGGACATGGACATGACCATCTCTACTGCTGTTCTCTGGGAAAATGCCTTTTTGTAAGGACGTTCCGTGACAAGAGCATCATATACATCCACGACGGATAAAATTTTGGCATATGGAACGATCTTATCGCTGCCAACGCCCATGGGATAACCGGATCCGTTCATTTTTTCGTGGTGCTGAAGCACCGCAAAACAGATGTTGTCGTTGAATTCGTTTTTCTCTTTAATGATGCGGTAGCCCAACAGGGAATGCTCCTTTATTATTGCAAATTCATCATCCGTCAGACGTCCCGGTTTGTTCAGGATATTTAATGGGATCTTTGACTTACCCATGTCGTGAAGAAGTCCGGCGATGCCGATGTTGTAAACATCCTGCTGGGACATCTGCATATTTTTGGCAACGATCATAGACATGGTAGCGACGTCTACACTATGCTTGAAGGTGTATTCATCGCTTGTTTTCAGGGCACTGATATCCACGGCTACAGCAGCGTTGTCATCAATGGCACGCATCAGATCGCTGGTGATCGTGGTCGTTGTCTGGCTAAAATGCGGATTGTTGGTATCGCTGTACAGATGTTGTATTCCTTCAGAAATACGTTTTTTTACACTGACGGAAAGGCTCACCTTGGCGGGATCTGCCTCGCGGTATTTAGCAATATTGTTTTTGGCAATGGCAGAAGCAGGCTCAGCAACAGAAGAGGGATCCTCATCATCTTCTCCCTCCCGGATATACACACCATTGATATTAAGTTTTTTGAGTGCCTCAATCTGGTATTCATCCAGATAAGAGCCGCGTACGATCAGGGAATGCCCCCAGCTGTTTTTAATCTCCTGATCGATCCGCATCCCCTTGCGGAGATCTCGTGTTCTCACAAAATATCGTTTTATCACATTCTTACCGCCTTTATGTACAAGATATACTTATAATATAGTATACAATATTTTTGAAAATAGATAAAGACCTCCGTAAAAATAAAAAAACTATCGCTTTTTGGGATGAAATTCGTTATACTTGAAAGAAGTAGTTCGGAGAAAACGTTTATCCGAACAAATTAAAATGACAGAAAGTGAGGAATACATAATATGAAGCGATGCAAAAAAGAATGGAATGAAAGCAGATCAAGATTTTTATTGACAGTGGCATTTCTGTTGTGCGCATTGATTTTTGCAAATACTACCACAGTAAATGCAGCAGTTTCGCAGGATGGTCAATATACCTATGAGCTGGATGCAGCCGGACATGCAGTGCTGACCTCTTATCTGGGACAGGATACAGAAGTGGCGGTTCCGGCAACCATGGACGGTATCAGTGTCTCTGCGTTGTCAGGCACATATCAGAATCACAATAAGATTACCAAAGTGAAAATTCCGGCAGGCATCACATCAGTAAATGAAACGGCATTTGCAGGCTGCTATGGGATCAGTGCCTTTGAAGTGGATCCGGCGAATCAGAGTCTGTGCAGCGACGGAGATGGAGTGCTTCTGAGCAAGGATGGCACAGTATGCGTGCGTTATCCGGTAGGAAAGCATCAGAGCTCCGGGACATACCGTATTCCGGCAAGTGTTGTGAATATCGGTGGATATGCCTTTGAAGGTTACAATACGCCAAGTATTGAAATTCCTGCAAATGTCCGCGTGATCGGTGACTACGCCTTTGCCAATACACAGAATTTTAATGGCGTCAGTGTCTGGGAGGAAGGCACACAGATCATAGGAACGTACGCATTTTACAAATGCACCAATCTCCGGCTTCTGGACAAGGCAGCTTTGCCGGCATCAGTAAATAAGCTGGGAGTTTATGCTTTTGCAGAATGTTCCAATATACAGATTGATATTTCCAAATCCACGATCACAGAGATTCCGGATTATCTGTTTTATAATTGTGACAATCTTCACAATCTTACATTGCCGGTGACCGTGACAACCGTAGGAGCATACGCATTTTCTGATTGCAACAATCTGAATGAAGTAATCTTCGACGCAGCGCTTCGACAGATCAAGGAAGGGGCATTTGCCAAATGTGGTAATCTTCATACCGTCAATATTCCGGAGGGAGTGACCGCGATTGAAAACAATACCTTCAACGGCTGCCAGAATTTGAATACCGTTGTGCTGCCAAGCACACTGAAAACAATTGGAGACGGAGCATTTGCAGGCTGCCGGAATATTCATTCCATCAATATTCCGGAGGGTGTCACCTACATTTCCAATACAAGCTTTGAGGGCGTGGATACATCAGCGATTGCATTGAATATAAAGGTGCAGAAAACAACTCTTAAGTCAGCAAAAAGAAAAGGAAAAAAACTGACGATCCGCTGGAAAAAGACAGAGGATGCCCAGGGCTATGTGATATATCGTTCCAAAAAGAAAAATGGCGGATACAAAAAGGTGAAGACCATTAAAAAAGCGGAGATCTGCAAATGTACCCAGAAGGTAAAAAAGCAGAAAAAGAATAAAAAATATTATTACAAAGTAAAAACCTACAAAGTGGTTCTTGGAAAGAAATATTTCAGTTCCTTTAGTAATGTAAAAGCAGTACGGTAATAGGAAAAAACAAAGCATTACTGTGTAAAGACAAAAAAGAAAGGCAGAAAAATTATGGATGGAGACTTATTTTCTTTTGGAGAAGAGGAAGAGAAGGCTTTGAAAGCACAGGAGAAGGAAGATAAACGAATATTAGAAGAGAAAGGTTTTTCGCTGTCAGATGGTGATGAACTCAAAGGGGTTGGAGAGTTTTCGCTGGATGATGTGGATGAAGATTTATGGTAAAAATAAAACTGTTTTCCGATTTTTCGGGAAGCAGTTTTTTAGTTTTTCTCGTAATCATTTTCGTAAATAAGTAGGCTTGAAACAGCGAATTTTCTTGACAAAAGCACAACATGCGCCTAATATATAAATCAGGTTATATATAATACTTATTATGATAGGAGATACGTCAGCAATGCCACCGAAGACACAAATACCAAAAGAAATGATTTTAAAGACCGGTTTGGATCTGGTGATCCGGGAAGGCTATGAAGTGATCAATATTAAACGTCTGGCAGAGGAGCTTGGCTGTTCTACGCAGCCGATTTCCTGGTCCTTTGGCAATATGGAAGCGTTTCGGGAGGAGCTCTTTCAATATGCATTAAATTATATGAATTCCCAAATGAGACCCAATGGAAAGAATCCGGCAGCGGCATTTTTTTCTGTGGGGGAGACCTATGTAAATATGGCCTTTGATGAGCCAAATCTGATCCGTTATCTGCGGACGGATTCAAGGGGACTTGTCAATCTTGGCGGCATCGGAGCTGTATTTGACGAGGAGAAGAACAAATCTCTCCGGAAAGCACTTTGCCGTGTCGTGGGGATCAGCGAGGAGAAAGCTAGGGAATTTATGAATACGGTCGTGATCTATACACAGGGACTTGTGACGTTTATTATAGACGGAACGATCACCGTATCCCGTGAGGAAGCCATGCGGATGCTGGAAAATGTGGGCGTGATGCATATGGTATATGCCGGCATTCCGTTTGAAAAGGCATCTGTCCTTTTTAAGGAATGATGGATTTGTCAATTTTTTAGGGTAGTCTTACACTGCAATATTTGATACAATTATACTGATATATTCTGAAACAGAGCAGGGCGCAGTATTGTTGTACAATATTGCAGTTTTTCTTTTGTTAGAAAGTAAAATTTCTAATGAAGTAACAGGAGGGACGAAATGAAGAAAATCAAAAGAAGGGGTTTATCATGGCTTCTGGTTATGGCCATGGTATTGTCCGGTCTGGCACTGCCAAACGGACAGAAAGCAAAGGCGGCGGAGACGTCGTATGATCTGACGGTCAAGAAGGGACAAAGTCCTTTGACCATGGCAAAGAATCCGTATGGAACAGATTACATATCTGATATTCTCTTTGATGTACCGGATGTGATATCTACGAAGGATAAGGTTCAGGCTTGTAGTTCAAGGATTGAAGTGACATTAAAGATCAATAGTGTCAGCAGTGATACGGGAAGCATTCATGCTATGCTCTACACACAGGATGATGATTATGACAAATCATGGAATCAGAGCGAAGCACAGAGTGTGACGGCAGGGAAAGAAATGACACTTAGCTATGAGCTGTCCGATATGAATTGGAAGGGAACAATATTGAAAAATATTGCGATCCGTTTTGCTGATAATGCAGTGAATACATCGACCATTTCATATAAAATCAGTTCTGCAAAAGTGATTGTGGATGATTCTTCTTCCACAGGCGGTTCTGCCGGAGGTACCACAGATGATGGTCTGGATGCCAATGCCAGAGAGGATTCCAGCCTGTATTCGGCATCATATACCGCTAAATCGGATAATCAGTATTGGACAGAATATACATTTTCTATTACAAATCATACATCACAGGAAGTTTCTAAGGTGCAGGCAGTGATGAAGACCAGTGGAGAGCCAAAAGGCTTTAAATCTTTTGAATCGATCAATGCGGTATATAATGCGACTGTTGGCGGCGTGATCGTTTATTATGCCGGGGAGATTGCAGCAGGAGCTACAGTTAATATTAATGGAAAGATTGGCTTTGATCCTACCTCTGTCACGGTTGGTTCAGCTTATGTGCGCGCGGTAAACTGCAATCCGCCATCCGGGGAAAGCACAGAATCCGGCAAATTAAATTATAAATTGACCGGAACCACAAAGGATATCCCATTTTCACAGACGCCGGTTGGAAAGCATGGCAAGCTTCATCTGAAGAAGGTGGCAGGCTACGGAAATGCTCCGGTTATCGTGGATAAGAACGACAATCCATATCAGCTGCGGGGGGCAAGTTCCCATGGTATTCAGTGGGATGTTGGATATAATTATGTCAATAAAGGAGCTATGCAAAGTCTTCGTGACGAGTGGGGTGTCAATCTGTTCCGCATGGCATGCTATGTAACACAGGATGGTTATACGGTAGGAGCCCAGAGCAGAATGGATCAGAAGATCGAGGAGGGTGTTCAGGCAGCGAAAGAGCTGGGAATGTATGTGATCGTAGACTGGCATATTCACGCAGAAAATCCTCATACGACGAAATCCTGGGCAAAGGATTTCTTTAAGAAATATGCAACGAAATATAAAGATTATGATAATGTGATTTTTGAGATCTGTAATGAACCGACAGGTGTACAGTGGTATACAGGCGGAGGCAATGATCTGTACAGCTATTGCAAAGAGATTGCCGGTATTATCCGTGATTGCGGCAGTGATGCATTGATCGTCTGTGGAACTAATACATGGTCTCAGGATGTGGAGGATGTTGCCAAGAAGCCGTTAAAGGACGATGGATTTGAAGATATTCTTTATACGTTTCATTTTTATTCCGGAAGTCACTATGCAGATAAAATGGCAAAAGTAAAGACGGCCACAGCAGATGGCACACCGATCTTTGTGACCGAGTTTGGTATTTGTGATGCTTCAGGAAATGGTGGCTTTGACACGGCGAATGCAGATGCGTGGATTAAACTGTGTGATTCTTATAATATCAGTTATGCCTGCTGGAGTTTTTGTAATAAAGGTGAATCAGCATCTTATTTGAGTACTTCCTGCAGTAAGACCACAGGAGGATATGTAGCTTCAGATCTTGCGACTACAGGAATCTGGCTCGTCAATACATATCGTGCACATCAGGATATTGAAGAGGGAATCGATACCAAGGTGACACCAAAGCCGTCAACAAGTGCCAGTGCAAAGCCGGGTACAAGTTCAAGTGAGAAACCGTCAACAAGTGCCAGCGCAAAGCCGGGTACAAGTTCAAGTGAGAAGCCGTCAACAAGTGCCAGCGCAAAGCCGGGTACAAGTTCAAGTGAGAAACCGTCAACAAGTGCCAGTGCGAAACCGGGGACAGATCCAGGCAGCAACCCAGAGGTCAGTTCCAATCCAGCAACGGATAAGACACCGGTACCCGGAGAATCGCAGAAACCCGGAGAGTCTGCGGGACCGGCACCGGGGAGTTCTGAGGCACCGGTACCAGGAGAGTCTGCAGGACCAGTACCGGGAAGCTCCGGGACGCCGGTACCGGATACATCATCAAAACCGGGAACTTCTCCAACACCGACAAAGAGCCAGGATGGATCTACGACATCCGGTGGCGGCAAGACGACAACAGCATCTTCCGGCAGTATGGCACAATCTCCATCTACAGAGGACGAGGATCTGACAGAGGATGGAGAGAAAATAACACTTCGTTTAGCAAAGAAAACATTAACGATCAAGCGTGGAAAGAAAAAACGTATTGTTATTAAGGTAAAAGCATCCGGCGATAAGGTGAAGCGATATAAAGTAATTGGCAGGAAAAAGATTGTCCGGGTCAATGCAAAGGGTGTTGTCGCAGCAAAGAAAAAGGGAAAAGTTACGATCAAGGTTATTATGAAGAGCGGCGCAACAGCAAAGTGTAAGATAATCGTAAAGAAGTAAAATAATAACGTAATTGCAGTATAAACAAGTGATCTGAAGATACCTCCGGAATTTATTTCCGGAGGTATCTTTGTTAAAGAAAAAGAAACATATTATTAATGGATTATTCATTGTATTTCCGATAACCGTTTTGTATAATAATTTCGCTTTTTGGAATATTGCAATGGAGGGAAAGAAAATGTCTGCAAAAAAAAGTAAAATGAAAAATCTGACGGAAGGTTCTCCGGCCAAGCTGATCATCGGCTTCGCAATTCCTATGTTTTTGGGAATGCTGTTTCAGCAGTTTTACAGTATGGTGGACACGATGATCGTGGGAAAGTTTTTGGGATTAAAACCGTTGGCGGGGGTAGGGTCTACGGGATCTCTTAACTTTATGGTCATCGGCTTCTGCATCGGTGTGTGTAATGGTTTTGCCATACCGGTTGCACAAAAATTTGGCGCGAAGGATGAAAGTGCTTTACGTCGTTTTGTAGCAAACGCCACATGGCTTTGTGTCGGTTTTGCGGTCGTGATGACACTGGCATCGTCTGTTTTTTGCAGGGATATTCTTCTTTTTTTGCGGACGCCGGAGGATGTATTTCAGTATGCCTATTGGTATATGCTGATCATATTTCTGGGAATTCCATGTACCTTTTTATATAATTTTCTTGCGGCATTGATCCGTTCTTTGGGAGACAGCAGAACACCGGTTGTTTTTCTGGCAATTTCGTCTGTCCTGAATATTGGACTTGATTTGCTGTTTATTTTATTATTCCGCTGGGGCGTGATCGGGGCTGCACTTGCAACAGTGCTTTCACAGGGAATCTCCGGTATATGCTGTTTGTGGTATGTGGGGAAGACATTTCCAATCCTGCATGGCAGCCGAAGCGAGTGGAAGGCACAGCCCAAATATATGGTACGTCTATGTACAATCGGGATTCCTATGGGACTGCAGTATTCTATCACAGCGATCGGAACTCTTGTGATCCAGGCGGCAGTCAATGGATTTGGAGCCACTGTTATGGCAGGAGTGACCGCAGCGGGACGTTTGGGAAATTTCCTTTCCTGTCCAATAGAAGCACTTGGACAGACCATGGCACCATATGTTGGTCAGAATGTGGGAGCCGGAAAACTGGACCGGGTAGGAAAGGGGTTAAAAGCGGCATCACTGATGGGCTTTTGTGTGTCAGCAGTGCTTTTGGCGATCGTCGTTCTTTTTGGACGCAGAATGTCCGTCCTGTTTCTTGATGCGAATGAGGTTGAGGCGATGGGATATGCATATCAGTATATGACAGTCACAGCGGCCGGATATTGTCTGCTGACGCTTGTTAATACAGTGAGGTTCACCATTCAGGGAATGGGATTTTCCGGAATTGCCATTCTTGCAGGAGTGTTTGAAATGGCAGCGAGAACTCTGGCGGGAACACTCCTGGTAGCTGTTAGTGGATATTTTGGGATCTGCATGGCCAATACATTGGCATGGATCTTTGCAGATGCATTTTTAATACCGGCGTTCTTCCTTTGCCGCAGGAAATTGGCAAAAGAAGGACTCGAATAGAATAATTACTCAAATTTCCCACACAGAATGATGTGGTATACCCATAATATTTTCATTCATCTACTTCTATTTCTTTTTCATCCCTTGTGATCTGCTTTCGCGCTTTAATCTTTGCAAATTCTATCATTTCTTTCTTGTCTTCATCGGACATTTTCTGAAAATAAAAAAGAAACTCTTTTTCCAGAGTCGAGGTAAACATATATTTTTTGCGGTTTGCCGGATTATTATAAAATTCAAGATATTCGGAAAGTTCTGAACTGGAAGAAGTAGGTGTCGGAGCATCATATGAGACATCCCGGTCAATTTGTAGTGTCAGGTGCATTAAGTCGTCTACGGATATATTGTATAATCCAGCCAGTTTATAGAGCGATTCGGCATCCGGCATTCGTTTGCCCGTTTCGTAGTGGCTGTATGTCTGTCGGACGATTCCAAGTGCCTCTGCAACATAATCCTGTGTGTAGTTGTGCACTTTTCTTAGTTGCTTTAATTTCTGTGGAAGTAAACTTTTTTTCATAAATTAATACCGCCTTCTTTTTATTTAGTGTATTTTTCCCTATTAACGCGGATGTTATTGATTGTAGCAAATGCACAATATGACGTTAAAAGAATGATGTAAAATTAACAAAAAGAGATACGAAATGTTGCGAAAATGTCATTTTTACAAGAAATTTAAGAAAGATATGTTGTGCATAATGTACATGTTTTCGGGTATCAGGTGTACAAAGTAAACAAAGCGCTACAATTTGTAGCGTAAAATGGAAAATAATGTTAAATATAAATAACAATTTGACGATATAAAAGATACAAAACGTAGCACAAAGGAATGACACAACACACATGGAGGTGCGCCGTATTATGACGGCAGGCACTCGGATTGGAGACTGCATGCTGAAATTATCATTGAAACAGGGACAATACATCAATATTGGTGACAACATCCGCGTCGTATATGTAGGAGGAAGCGGAGGCCACGGTCGTTTGATGATCGATGCCCCAAAGGATATCCCGATTGTCCGGAGCAACATTGAGGAGAATCCGGAGCGTCGCAGGGAAACCTACTATCCGGAGGAAAAAATCTCTGCAGAGGCACAGAAAAAGATCCAGCGGATTCTGTGGGAAGAGCGTCATAAGGGTGAGGCGGAAAATTAGAAATTCAATATGGTAATAGGCAGAAACACACCCGGGACTTCTGCTTGTTATAGATCACTTCCTCGGGAAACGGATTTCCAGAGGGCAACCAATCATAAACCACGATATGTGGAACAAGGAGGATAATATTATGATAGTACAACACAACATTACAGCGATGAACGCAAACAGAATGCTGGGACTGACAACAGGTTCCCTTTCCAAGTCAACAGAGAAGCTTTCTTCCGGTTACAAGATTAACCGTGCAGCAGATGACGCAGCAGGTCTTTCTATTTCCGAGAAGATGCGTAAGCAGATCCGTGGTCTTAGCCAGGCATCTACGAATGCAGAGGATGGTATCTCCTGTGTACAGACTGCAGAGGGTGCACTGAATGAGATTCACTCTATGCTTCAGAGAATGAACGAGTTGGCAGTACAGTCTGCTAATGGTACAAATTCTGAGTCTGACCGTACCGCAATTCAGAACGAGATCGATCAGCTTTCTACAGAGATCGATCGTGTATCTGAGACAACAAAGTATAATGAGACATATCTGCTGAAGGGTGATAAGAGCCTGACGAAGGGCTATACTTATAGTTATGGAAATTTCAATACTGCTCAGGTAGGAAAAGTAACTGCATTTAGTACGGATAAATCTACAGGGCTTAAGGCAGCTTGGGTTGATACAGATCTTTCTGGAAAATCTCAAAAATTGCAAGATGAACAGAATGAATTACTTGTTTCTTTAAGAGATCAAGGAGTCCAGATTACAGCTAATTATGCAAAGGGTTCTAAGGATCCGACGTATTCGGTTGCATTGATGGGTGATGCAGCACAGAAGTTTAGTGTTGTAGAAGATAATCAAACAGCTGGAAATTTTCTGATTAAAGATAAAGAAGGAGAGACAATTGGAGCTTTGTCTGCTAGTGGTGCCGCTCAACTGGCAGCTAATGCAACTGAAAAAATTACGAAATCAGCTACTATTATTGCGCAGGATGTTCAGTCTGTAAAATCTACAAAAGCTCAGGCAAAATATTACGATAAAGATGGAAATGCGATTTCGGCAAATGCATTGTCAAAATATGTAGAAGCTTCTCCAAATGCAACTGATGCGACAAAGACAGATGTTAAAGTTCGGGCTGATGCTCCAACAGTATATGATGCAGTTGGTAATGTTACAGCAATTAATACAGATGATATTGCAGCATTACAGGATCTCACAGCAGATCTTACAGTAAAACTTCACGTTGGAGCTGACGCGACAGCTAATAACCAGATTTCTATTAATATTGCAACTATGAGTGCAAAAGGTCTTGGTGTAAATGGGCTTAAGGTAGATGGAGCGGATGACACAAATGCTTTGAATGCGATTGATACCATTAAAGAATCTATCCAGAAGGTTTCTGATCAGCGTTCCGCTCTTGGTGCTGTTCAGAATCGTCTGGAGCACACTATTGCAAATCTGGATAACGTCGTTGAGAACACAACTTCCGCTGAATCTCGTATCCGTGATACAGATATGGCAGAGGAGATGGTTAATTACTCAAAGAACAGTATCCTTCAGCAGGCCGGTCAGTCTATGCTTGCACAGGCTAATCAGGCAAACCAGGGTGTATTGTCACTCCTTCAGTAATTTGAAGATAGTGTTTGAGCATGTGGCGTAGAAAGTTCAGTTACAAGTAAAAATGTGTAAAGAAAGACCACCATGAATTGGTACGGATTGTAACCGGTTCGTGGTGGTCTTTTGAGTTTCTTAAATTAGGTGATATCTGAAAAATAATAACGAAAACTTTTGGTATTGCTATTTGGTGTGGGAAGTTTTCGTTAATAATCAGTCATATCGCTATCTAAATATTTCCGAAACTCGTCCGTTGAAATCTTTAATTGATCTGCGGCAATCTCGACAGAGATATTTCCGGATCTGCAGAGAGATACCAGAATTTTGATCTGTCCCTCAGCTAATCCTCTGGCGTGTCCCTCGTTGATCACCTTTGTAAGAGCCTCATCCATCGTCTTCACCTTCCCTTTCTGTTCCGGATCGGCAAGAATAGTCTCGTATCTGTGATCACCGCTCATCACAGCGAGAAGCTTGAGGACGGCGTCGATGTGTCTGAGAATGGTCTTGTCATGGGGAACATAGTTTTTATTTTTGCGTTTTTCGGAAAAATACCTTGCCACAACACGAAAATCACTCTGGAACATGTTGATCTGCTCATCGGTCAGCCATGCGATTTCAAAAACATGGATATGGTAATCATTGACATAAGACTCCAGACCGTCCGGAATATCCATCAGTGCCTTTAGATTTTGTGGATACTGCCATCGTTTCTCTGTGCCAAAGTATAATACTAATGTGATCACCGGAGTGATCTGCTTTGCCTTGTACTGGCTGCGGTAGTTGGCACCTTCATAGCCAATGACGCGTACTGCCATCTGCTTCTCTGGTTCTGTCTGATGCTCCAGCCCCAGCAGAGCGATCTGGATCCTGCCGTCTGTCCATGCCTTGAGGATGTCGCGCTCCTGCTCGTGGAGGCGGGAATCATCCGCTTTGTAATGTGATACAGTTTTTGTGGATCGCAGGGAGTCCGCATGTACCCGTCTCTCGCCGTGAAATAGCAGAACGTTTACAATATCAGCAAATACGTCCTCGTAATCTGCAAGTAGCTTTTCTGAAATATCTTTCTCTCCCAAATAGTGCTCCTTTCTGTAGAAAACAGCATATCCGGGGCATGTTTGAACTCAGAATGGAGTGTGATGAAAATATTGTGCAGAACAAGTTATTTTCGTATATTTTCCCTATTATATGCCGTTTTCGGTTAAAATTCAATAACAGAATCTAAGGTGTTTTGTTCATTGAAAATAAAATGAAATTTTGAAAGGTCAGATGAAAGCTTATTGATCTATACAGATTTCAAAGCTTTCCTATCAGATTATGTTTCTGAGAATGTACGATCGTTTTCTGACTTGCAATGATTGTAACACCCTGTTAAGGGAATGTCGAGAGGAAATGCTGGTTTTTCTTGATTTCGTCATTGTATATGATTTAATGTGAAAAACAGAGACAAATATTAGCTAAAAATAGAGAATTTGCCGTTTCAGACACGGCAGAGTCATAAAAATGCCGTGTCTGAGGCGTCATGCGCTTGCTACGGGAAAGGGTATATATTATACTAATGATGTTGGGATCGAAAGATATTTTATCCCCAACTGATGTAAAGAGAGTCTGATGGAAATGTTTATAGTGACCGGAGGGGAAACGTGCAGATTACAGATAAATTAATGAAACCATTGACAGAGGTAAAGTATCTAAATGCGGATAATGTCAGCAGATACCGTTGCATTATGCGCATTTTTTTTGATAATTATGAAAAACTTCACTATTGGCTTTATCAGGAGGATGTGTTTGAAGCATTAAAAAGAGATCCTCATTTTGAGGATTACCGGATGGAGCAATGCCAGCAGGATCTGGCGATGTTGACAGAGTGGAAAAATTTAAATACGATTCAGGATACCAGAAAAGTTGCTTCCATTGAGGAATTTAAAAACAAAAAGTTTCGTTATCAAATGTCAGAATATAGTGTTGAGATTGAGCGTCTGGTGATTCGTCTGGAGAATTTGTTTGTGGAGGGAGCTTCGCTGGAGCCGACACTTTTGGAACGCATCCGGCGGAATGTGGAACGATTTCCGGCAATGGCAGAGAAAGACACGGGGGAGGTATATACCTGGTGGACGGATCTGAATAATGATTTTGTACGGTTAAATCAGAATTATCAGGATTATATCCGGGATCTCAATAGCGTTAAAGCAGAGAAAATGATGCAGACAAAGGAATTTTTGGTATTTAAAGATCATCTGATTGATTATTTGAGGAATTTTATTAAGGGATTACAGCGAAATGTGGGGGCTATTGATGAGGAACTGCGTCTGCTTCCGGATGAAATAAAGCAACGGATTTTTGATAAGATAGTGGATTATGAATTATCGATTCCACGCATGGATGTTGAAGTTTCCCGTGGGAAAATATCGGAAAAAACGCTAGGGCGTTATCAGAGTATTTATGACTGGTTTGTCCGGGAAAACGGACAGGAGAATGAAGCGGCAAAATTATTTGATGCAACAAATGATATTATACGAAGGATCACCAGATATGCGGCACAGATCAGTGAAAAGAATGCCATGGGAGCAAATCGGCGGGAAGAATACCGCAAGGTGGCAGAAATGTTTATGAAATGTAAAGATATCAGGGAGGCACATAAAATGTCAGCGATGGTCTTTGGACTGGAACAGCCGTTTCATATCAAAGGGGATCTGATCCGGGAGACCGATAGTATGAATCAAAGTGTGTATGAGGAAATGCCTCTTGATATCAAACTGAAACCGAGAGTGCGGACTTATCGGGAAAAGACAAACCGCAGTGCGATCCGGGAAAGTACAGAGGATAAGAAAGAGGCAAGAAAACGAATTCTGGAGAAGCAGAGGGAGGAAATGGAGAAGATTCAAGCGTTGGAACAGGATGGCCGGATTGATTTCGCTAATTTGCCGGTGATCGAGCCAAGGATTCGTGAGATTTTATTAAAATGGCTTTCCAATGCGGTGGAGGACAGCACTTCGATGGCGAGAACGGAAAGTGGCAGGAGATATCTTCTGGATCGGAGCAGAGAACAGGAAAAATGTGTGATTCATTGTGAAGATGGAAATCTGACCATGCCGCATTTTCAGATTGTGTTTCAGGAGGACGTGAAGTAATGGAAGGTTTAGACACGCTTTTAAGAAAGCGATGGGTTTTGAAAAGTGAGGACAAGGAATTATATTATAAGGTTCGGGATGAACTGGGAGAAATCCGCCAGTTTGCATCTGAAAAAATGGGGTGCCAGATTGTTGAAAATGCACTTTTAGTGAAAATGGAAAAGATTCCGTCTGTGGCAGAGGCTTTTATGGGAATTCAGGATTTCTCCTCACGGGAGGAATATGTGTTTATGTGTATTCTTCTTATGTTTCTGGAAGATAAAGATGCGCAGGATCAGTTTATCCTGTCACAGCTCACAGAGTACATTGCGTCGAATATGCCGGGTGAATCGGTTGACTGGACATTGTATACAAGCCGCAGACGATTGATCAGGGTTCTGCGTTATGCAGTAAAGCAGGGGATACTCCGGATCACGGATGGCAGGGAGGATGCATTTGTGGACAATGCTGAGGGAGAAGTTTTGTATGAAAATACAGGAGCATCCCGTTATTTTATGAGAAGCTTTTCAAAAGATATCATGCAGTACACAAAACCAGAGGATTTTCAGGAAAGCGACTGGTTTGATATGGATGAAGAACGAGGAATTGCGAGAAGGCACAGAGTTTATAAAAGACTTTTGTTTTCGCCGGGGATATATTTTGAAAAAGGGTCGCAGGAGGATTTTGAATATTTAAAATATTACGGACGCAGACTCTCTGACGATCTGGAACGAATATTTGACTGTCATGTCCATATTCACCGGGGGAGTGCCTATCTGTTAGCCGGAGAGGAATGCAGGATCGGAAAGGACTTTCCGGGAAATAATGTGATTTCTGATATTATGCTGCTCTGTTTTTCAGTGATCCGGGAGAGGATTATAGAGGAAAAATGGAAGATTAATGCAGACGAGACCTGTGTTGTAGACCAGCCGGATTTTGAACGTATGATCAAAGAGGTTAAGCAGCGGTTTGGCAGTGGATTTACAAAAAATTACCGGGAAATGGCGGAGGGAGAATTTGTCCGGATTGTATCAGAAGCGATGGAAATGTGGATGTTTATTGAGCGCAGATCATCGAGAGAAGTTGTGATCTATCCGGCAGCAGGCAAGATACAGGGACATTATCCGAAAGATTATATGGGAGGGCAGACAGATGAACAGCAGATGGCAGGCAAATAAAATTGGTCTTGTAAATTTTTGGTATTATGATGAGCAGGAATTTCCTTTTGCAAAGGGAAGAATGTTGCTGAGGGGTTCCAACGGATCCGGCAAATCAGTTACGATGCAGAGTGTTGTGCCACTTTTATTGGATGGTAATGCAAGTCCGGAGAGGCTGGATCCCTTTGGGACGAGAGATCGTAAAATGAGTAATTATCTTTTGGAAGAGGATGACGATCGGGAAGAGCGCACCGGCTATCTGTATCTTGAGTTTCGTCGTTTGGAGAGTGAAGCGTATCTGACCATAGGAATGGGAATGCGTGCCAGACGAGGAAAACCGTTAGATAAGTGGTATTTTGCTATTACGGATAATCGTAGAGTGGGAAAGGACTTTCTGCTTTATAAGCAGACGGGAGAGAAGATCACATTATCGAAAAAAGAATTGGAAAATCGTATTGCAGAGGGTGGGAGAACCTTTGACCGTCAGCTTGAGTATATGGATTTTGTAAACCGTCAGGTATTTGGTTTTGATACCTTAGATGAATATAAGGAAATGATCGATCTGCTGATCCAGCTTCGAACACCAAAGCTGTCTAAGGATTTTAAACCGTCTGTGATCAATGAAATACTCAGTGACTCTTTGCAGCCTCTTTCTGATGAGGATCTGCGTCCAATGTCGGAAGCGATTGAAAACATGGACACTATGAATATGAACCTGAAGACGAGAGAAGGGGCAAAACAGGCGGCCGAAAAGATCAGCAGGGTGTTTGAAAGATATAACAAATTCACGCTGTACCAAAAAACGGACAAGCTATGGCAAAAAATAAATAAAGAAAAGTCCCTAAAAAATGAGGAGAAAGAGAAACAGGATCAGCTGGAGCAATGTCATAAAAAAGTGGCAGAATCAGAGGAGACACTTGTCAGAATGGCAGCAAAAAATGTTTCCATGCAGAAGGAACAGGAAACGTTGAACAGCAGTGATGCATTGAACCTGAAAAAAAGGGAAGCAGCACTGGAAAAGGAGATCACGGATTATCAAAATACCGTTAAGGAGAAAGAACAATTCCTGGAAACAAAAAAACAGAGATATTTTGAAATAAAGGAGCGAAGAAAAGAAGAAGAGAACCGAAAATATGAAAAAAGCCGGGAAATGAACCTGTTGTTGGAGGAAATGCAGTCAGAAGCAGAGGATATGGCATTTGAAGAACACGGTTTTTTTCAGAGTGAATTTTTGCAGCAATTGGAAAAGGAATATAAATTCGATACTTTACGAAAGCAGTTTTATGATACGAAGGAAAAGATTGAAAAAGCATTTCATATATTAGAACAGACCAATTTGTTGGATAGACAGGCGGATAAAATGACCATGAGCTGGGAACAGAAGGGACGGGAGGTGGATGCCTGCTGGAAACGGCAGAATGAAGTGGAAGCATTGCTGGTACAGGCAGAAAATGAGTGGAAGGAAGCTCTGTACCAATGGAGTGCCGGCAACCGGGAGTTTTGTCTGTCCAAAGAATTTGTGAACGAGATAAGCCGGTTTGCAGATTCGTATAACGGAGATTCTGATTTTGCCGGAATCCGTCAAAAGATTGGTGACCAATATTTGGGACAGCAGATGAGTCTGGAAAAAGAGCTGGATGGGTATCGTTGTCTTTTGGAAGAAAAGGAAGCATCTTATGAGGAGCTTAAAAAACAACTGCAGGAATGGGGGAATAAAAAGGAGCCCGAACCGGTTCGGAGTGAAGCTGTTTTAAAGAATCGGAAACGTTTGGAGGAGTTGGAAATTCCTTATCAGGAATTTTATAAGGTGATCGAATTTGGAACAGATATGAGTGACGAGGCACAGAATCGTCTGGAAGAGGCTTTGCTTCAGATGGGAATTCTGGATGCGGTTATTGTAGACGAGCAGTATCGTGATCAGGTGCTGGCATTTGCAGAGGGATGTGAGGACCGGTATTTATTTGCCGGTGGAGCGCGAGCGGATCAGAGCCTTTTGGATGTGTTGGAATTGAATGAGGAACTCAATGACATCTTTTTTAACCAGCGGATCACCGGAATATTAAGTCACGTGGCATATGATGAAATGGATGCACTGTCTGTCCTGAAAACAGGACAGGGTAATATTGTGACTGTATCGCCGGATGGCTGTTATCGAGTGGGTGTGATCGCCGGTACGGTATCCGGAAATTATACGGCTCAGTTTATGGGAGCCAGAGCCAGAGAAAAGGCACGTCTGGCACGTATAGAAGAATGCAGACAGAATATGGAGATATTACTGCAGGAAAGAAAGAAATTTGAGAAAAGTATCCATTCTCTGGAATTGCGGCTTCAGAAGCTGAAGGAGGAATACGAAAAGCTGCCGGCTGACACAGATATGAGGGCAGCATGGAAGCTGTTGGATGAGGCGGTGAGAGAATATGACCGGGCAAAGCAGGAGGAAAAACGTTTGGAGGAGGAGCTGCAGAACCTGAAGGAACAGATTCGGATCATGAAGGAAGAAGCATTTATTCTCGCAAAAGCACTTTATCTGGATTGTACCTTTGCTGTGTTCCAACAGGCGTTTGATGCGGCGGATGAATATAAAGATCATCTGATCAAGTTAAATGCAGCGCACGAAATATATCTTCACCGGGTACATAGTATAGAAAATCTGGAAGATCAGATGGAACAGCTTGATGGAGACATGGATCAGATCCGTTATGACATTACGACGGCTCAAAGGGAATTTAACAAAAGGCAGGAAGAGTATCTTTCTGTGCAGAAGCAGCTTTTGCTGACGGATTACGAACAGGTTAAGGAAAGACTGGATGAATGTGTGAAGTGGATTAATGAATATCCAATGATGGTTCAGAAATATGCAGAACAAAAGACGGAAAACCGCGAACAGGAAAAGCAGCTTCAAATGCAGTTGATGAGCTGCAGAGAACAATTAGAGCAGTGTATCAGACAGAAGGAATGGCTGAAAAGATGTTGGGAGGCAGAGTGGAAGCTGGGTTATGTATCGATGCCGGAAGAAATTGGATCGAATATCGAAAAAATGCATATGTATCTGGAAACTGATGCAAAGAACTGGGATCGCGATAGTATTGTGAGCCGGCTGAACCAGGTGTATTTTGAAAACAGAGCGTTTCTAAATGATTACCAGCTGACACAGCTTGAATTATTTACAGAGCTGGACGAGGATAGAACCGAAACAGATTTTACTGCAAAAAGACAGGATATTCAGGCACGATATAAAGGAGTAAAGATACCATTTATCCAGCTTTTGGGACACTTGGAGGAGGATATTGAAGAACTGAAAAATCTGATCAGACAAGGAGACAGGGAGCTCTTTGAAGATATTCTGGCCAATACTGTTAGCCGCAAGATCCGCAGCCGGATCAATGCGTCTACGTCGTGGGTATCCAAAATGAATGATCTGATGGGAGGCATGAATACATCAAGCGGATTAAAGCTGAACCTGCGCTGGAGGAGCAAAGTGGCAGAGAGCGAGGACCAGCTGGATACCAGGGAACTGGTGAATCTGTTGAAGAAGGATTACCGTTTGATGAGTGAGGAGGAAGCATCTAAATTATCGCGTCATTTCCGTTCCAAGGTAGACGAAGCAAGAAGGCATGCAAGAGAAAGTGGTGGTATGGTTTCTTTTTATCAGGTGATGAAGGAGACATTAGATTACCGGAAATGGTTTGAATTTCAGCTGTATTCCCAAAAAACAGGAGAGAAACAGAAAGAGCTTACCAACAGTGTTTTTGGAACCTTTAGCGGAGGTGAGAAAGCAATGTCAATGTATGTTCCATTATTTTCTGCTGTTGTTGCAAAATATGAGGGTGGCAGACCGGATGCCCCAAGGCTGATCTCGTTAGATGAAGCATTTGCGGGGGTAGATAATCGTAATATTCGTGACATGTTCCGGCTGATGACAGAATTTTCCTTTAATTTTATTATCAATTCCCAGGTGCTTTGGGGAGACTGTGATACATTGGATGCATTGGCGATCTATCAGCTGGAGCGGCCGGAGAATGCAAAATTTGTCACAGTTATGCCATATTTATGGAACGGTCATTATAAGGAAAATCTGGAGGATGAGGAGTCCGTGGAGAGGAGAAGTGTAGAGCTTGGATAAGGAAAATCAATGTCTTGAATATTTTCATGGAAATCCGGTATGGGAGAAGGTTTTCAGGGGATTTTGGCATAAGTATTATTCTTATGGAAGGTTTTCGGGAACAGTAAAATTGAATCATTTGACAATGCCGGAAATTGAAGAATTAGAAGGATTTTTTGGGAAGAATTATCATGGACAGAAAAGTGTGTCCGTATCTTCGGAGAGATTCTGTAAAGCACTGTCTGAGAGCTGTTATTCCTCTATCACCCCGGAACGATTGCTGGAACTTTATTTTGGCATTAAACCGGTTGGAAAAAGTGAACAGGAAGAAAAGAAGCAGAAACAGGTCGGCGAAGTGCTTGAAATGCTTCAGATACAATATGAGAATACGCGTATGTATGATTGGCTGGAAACTTTGACAAAACGGTTTCGGCTTTCTGAAAAAGAGGACATAGATCATTGGAAACGGAAGCTGGCTTTGGCTGCGGATATTTATAATGGATTGCCCTACCGCTGTGGCAGAACTCGATATCTGGCTGTATTTGCTACGGAAATCACAGGAGATCCTCATGCCTTTGATGCCGGGAGCGAAGGTGGGAAGATATTGCAGGAGATGGTGGAACTGGATCTTGAGAATCGGGGTATTGTATTAGAGGAAAACAAAATCTTTCCTGCATATAAAAGACAGAAGGGTTTTTTGCACGTGGGTATTTTGATAGATGAGGTTTCAAATTATGTTATGCTTGCCGGTGTGAACATACGCAAGGTGAATGGGGAGATTCATGCAGGAATGCATGGATTTTGTATGGAGCAGGACATGGTCCAGATTCCACTGGCATCTATGGTAGGGTGGAAGGAAATTATATGTCCACAAAATAAGTTGTTTATTGTGGAAAATCCATCGGTATTTGCAATGCTTTGTGAAAATAATCCGGAAAATTATGCTTTTATGTGCATGAATGGCCAGCCCCGGCTGGCAGGTCTGAATGTATTGGAGCTTTGTGGTGTGTCTGGTGTGGAAGTATATTATGCCGGAGATTTTGATCCGGAAGGATTGCTGATCGCACAGAAACTGCATAATTTTTATAGTGGAGCATTTCATTACTGGCATTTAACGGTAGAGGATTATATGGAATGCAGATCGGATCGACAGATCAGTACAAAAAGATTGAAAGCACTGGATAAAATTGTTGATCCAGTGCTTCAATCGGTGGCTGTCAGGGTAAAGAAATTGCAGACAGCCGGTTATCAGGAGGGATTAGTAAAAAGATATCAGGAGGATATTTTACAGCTCTGTTGATATCAGTTCAAAGGTGATACTGTGCATTTTCAAACCGCCCTGTGCAAAGAAGAGGCGCAGATTGGTATATTTGGAGAAAAGCGGAATATCTGCTTCAAAGGAAACAGGGAGTCCGTTTGTGCCGTTCCAGGTAAATGTCCCATATGCTGTACCCAGGCTGAAAAGGGTGACTGGAATTTGCGCTACCTCACTCTGCGTAGAGCTGGCGGTAAGGGTCATTCTGTATTTTCCCATAGTTTTTATATCGAGGCCAAAGCTATGGTTTGTCCCTTTATCGGTGCAGATGTCTTCCAGATTGATCGTGAGATATCCGTCGAGTTCATAGAATTTCACGGAGGATTCGTCAACATCAGATTCATCTGCCGGCCGGTTGATAATATCAATTTTTGTTTCGGTGCCTTCCAGACGCGCCATGGCCTGTGTATTCATAAGAAAACGACAGATATTCGCAGCATTTCTCTGAAGCTCACTGCGCTGCAGAGTACCATTTTCCAAAGAGGCAAGAATATTATCATCATTTTCTGCACCAATGGCACATACCATATATACGTCATTTTGGGCGATCGCCATAGCGGCAAAATCTGACTTATCCACTGCCTGGCCGCGGCGGTTGATGTTGGCCCACCAGTCTGTCATGGTAAAGCCGGTAAAACCCCAGTCGTTTCGCAGGATCTGTGTCGTCAGATCAAAGCTGCCGGCTGTCCAGACTCCGTTAATTGGTCCATAGGTGGTCATAACAGAATCGGCATGTCCTTCTTTGACAGCGATTTCAAAGCCCTTCAGATAAATCTCTCTCAGAGCACGCTCAGAGATGACGCCGTTGGTATCATGACGGTTCGTTTCCTGATTATTTCCACAGAAGTGCTTGATGGTTCCGGTGACGCCGGACTGATGGAGTCCATGAAGCTGAGCCGATGCAATGGTTCCGGTCAGATAAGGATCTTCCGAAAAATATTCAAAGTTTCTGCCGTTTAATGGGTGACGGTGAATATTCATTCCCGGTCCCAGAAGACAATCGACCTTGTTTGCGATCATTTCAAGACCGGTCAGGGCAAAGAGCTCTGTGAGAAGTGTCCGATTAAAGGTACACGCCATCATTGTGCCGTTTGGCAGACTGAATGCTTTGGTGCCGCAGTCAAGACGCATGCCGGAAGGACCATCATCACAGCAGCCACAAGGAACGCCAAGGGCTTCCAGTTCTTGGGAAACACCGCCGAATGCGGAAGCGGTACCGGCAGTTACCCTTGGGCTGTTCATTCCCTCTCCGCGGATCACGCAGGCGAGATCATAATCGGTCATCTGTGCAATAAATTCTTCCATGGTGTGGGTGCCTTTTCGGACATCACAGAGGCGGATTCCATGATCACCGGTAAAAGGTATTTCCTTCGGAAGATTTTCAAGACGGCGTTTTGTCTCATCTACCTCAGAAAGAGGAACCGGTTCCATCTGTGGTTCGTATCCGTCTGTTGACAGTACCGGTTTTATGCGTTCAAATGCCTCTACGGGAGCAAGAGCCTGTTGGTGGCTGGAAATCACAAGTGTACCATTTTGTGTACAGGTATATGTTTTCACGGCATGCCGGACATCTGTTCCTACATAGAAATGATAGTCTCCTTCTTCCAGAATAAAGCAGTGAGCATGGCCTGAAATGCCGGAGTCATCATAGGATGCAGTCTGGGTCTTGCTGACAGAGATGGTCACAGTCTGGGATTCGCCCGGTGACAGTGTATTTGTCTTTTCGTAGCCACACAATACACGGACCGGTTTGCCGAGTTTGCCCTGAGGTGCTTCACAGTAGATCTGCACAACTTCTTTGCCGGAGCAGCTTCCGGTATTGGTGACGGTTATAATAAAGTCCCATTTGTTGGACAGCTCCGTGATGTCGTTTGTCTTAATCTGAAAAGTGGTATAAGAGAGTCCGAAACCGAAAGGATACAATACCTTATCCGGGGCAAATGTTTCAAAATAGCGGTATCCCACATAGATATCCTCGGAATAAAAATTTCGCACAGGATCACCGAAGTAGGGAGCGGATGGATAATCTTCAACATGCTTTGCAATGGTATCTGTCAACTTGCCGCATGGACTGATCTTGCCGGTCAGAACATCCGCTGTGCCGGTACCGCCTGTCATTCCGCCCTGCCATACATATAAAATAGCGTCGGGGGCAATCTCCAGAAGCTCATTCATATCAATAATATTTCCCACGTTTAACAGGACGATCATTTTTGAAAAATGGCGGCGTACGGTGGTGAGCATTTGTTTCTCGTCAGAAGATAAAAGGAAGGAACCTTCTGTGAGGGAATTGTCCTGTTCCTCCCCGGCGGTACGACCGATCACTGCAATGGCCGTCTGACAGCGTTTGGCAGCGCGGGCGGCAAGAGAGTCCTCCAGAGGCATTTCCTTCTGGGACCATGGTTCTTTGCCCCAGCCGTCTCCGAGGTCAAAGGGATTTTCATTATCCCATTTATGGTACACATCCAAGAGTTCCTGATTTAATTTTATGCCGCTTTCCTGCAGACCATCTACAATATTTGTTACCTTGGAAACATTAACCATGCCGCCGGAGCCGGTACCGCTTTTATAATAATGAAACTGAATCCGGCCAAATAATGCAATCTCCTCATGGGGCTTCAAAGGAAGAGCCTGATGCTCATTTTTCAGCATCACAATTCCCTCGGAAACTACCTGGGCCGCTGTTTTCAGATATTTGTCCCAGTCAAGTGTTTTTGTTGTCTGTATCATAAAATAACCTTACCTTTCTTGTTTATATTTCCACAGCAATGCAAATGCGGTGCAGCACCTGCAATAGAATCTCATATCATCTTATCTGTAACCCTCCGTATGGTCAAGGAAAAACAAAATAATTTACTGAAAATTAACATATTACCCTCATTTAAATTATTATTATTCAGTATTTCATTCATATATTGTATTTGTGCCGGTTTTACGGTATGATTTTGTCTATATATGTCGCAGAGCCGAAGTGCTGGTCAATATAACATTTGTATCTGCGGCATGGGACAACATGTGTAAACTGGAAGGAGGAATGTATGCCAAATTACATATTGATCGTTACGGTGATCATCTTATTGTGCCTGTTTCTAAATAAGCTTTCGTCAAGGCTTGGTATTCCGGTGCTTCTGGCATTTATCCTGCTGGGGATGCTTTTTGGAACAGATGGCCTGCTAAAGATTTCTTTTGATAATTACAGGATCGCGGAGGAAATCTGTACGGTTTCTTTGATATTTATTATGTTTTACGGTGGTTTTGGCACCAACTGGAAACAGGCGAAGCCTGTGGCGGGAAAGGCGGTATTGCTCTCGACACTGGGGGTACTTTTGACAGCCGTGGCTACCGGATTATTCTGCTATGGTGTTCTTCATTTCCGGTTCTGGGAAAGTATGCTGATCGGTGCGGTTTTAAGTTCTACCGATGCTGCTTCGGTATTTTCAATTCTTCGTTCCAAACAGCTCAATTTAAAGGACAATACTGCGTCTATGCTGGAAATGGAAAGCGGAAGTAATGATCCGTGTTCTTATATGCTGACCGTGATCATTCTGGCGGTGATGAAGGGAGGATTTACCGGAGGAAGTCTGGTGCGTCTGGTGGTGCTGCAGCTTGTATTTGGTGTTGTCGTGGGAGTCATCGTGGCAGCGTTTGGCGCCTGGGTGCTGTCACAGATGAAAAATACCAGTGATGGTGTGGATACGATCTTTGTGTTTAGTATGGCGCTGCTTGCGTATGCCGGGGCAGCTGTACTGGGGGGCAATGGATATCTGTCCACATATCTGGCAGGATTGATTTTAGGAAATCGCCCGCTTCATAATAAAAAGTCATTGGTGCATTTCTTTGACGGCCTGACCGGACTGATGCAGATGCTGATCTTTTTCCTGCTGGGGCTTCTGGCGTTTCCGTCCGCCCTGCCGGGGATCATTCCGGTGGCATTTGCCATTGCGTTATTTCTGACATTTGTGGCAAGACCGGTTTCGGTATTTGCTATTCTGACGCCGTTTCGTTGTTCGGTGCGTCAGCAGCTTCTGGTTGCGTGGTCGGGACTTCGGGGGGCGGCATCCATTGTTTTTGCTATTCTGGCAACAGTTGATCCGGCATATACCAAAAATGATCTCTTTCATATTGTAATATTTATTGTACTGTTTTCTATTAGTATTCAGGGATCGTTGCTGGGGATTATGGCACGGAAGCTGGACATGATCGATGACAGGAATAATGTTATGAAAACCTTCAGTGATTACTCAGAGGAGGTGCCGGTGGAGTTTGTAAAGATTGTGATCAAGAAGGATCATCCATGGGCCGGAAGAATGATCAAGGACGTCACATCCCTTCCGGATCTGCTGCTTGTGTTGATCCTGCGTGGGGAGGAACGGATTGTGCCAAAGGGGGATACCGTGATCCTGGAAGGGGACCGGATCGTACTTAGTGCATTGTCGCCGGAGGAGCATTTAGGACTGTATCTGTCAGAAATTTCCATTGACAAGGAAAGTCCCTGGATCGGCCTGCCTCTTTCAAAAGTGAAACTGGAGGAAGGAAGCCTCGTGCTTGTATTGATGCGGGAGGACCGGGTGAAAATACCAAATGGCAATACAGTGATCCGTGAAAATGATATTCTTGTGGTGAGTCAGGTGTGAATTTCATTTGAAATATAATCCTGCAAAAAATTAAAAAAATATAAATTAGATGGCGAGGGTGCTTATTGATAAAAACAATCAATAAGCGCCCTTGTCTTTTGAAGGAAAAAAGTGTATAAAGATGGGTAAACAAAAAGATGATATACGAAACAAGAAGTTTCTGACAGAGAATAGGAGGCATAATTATGTTAGATTGTTTGAAGAAGTTTGATAAGGTAAAGACAGGCGTTTTTGCAGCAGGCGTATTGTTTGGTACAGCAGGCGTTAAGATCCTTGCAAGTGATGATGCAAAGAAGCTTTATACAAACTGTACTGCGGCAGTTCTCCGTGCGAAGGAGTGCATTCTGAAGACAGCAGCAACTGTTCAGGAAAATGCAGAGGATATTTATGCAGAGGCAAAGCAGATCAATGAGGATCGTGCAGCTCAGGCAGAGGAGTTCGAGGACGAGGCTGTTGAGGATGAGTCTTTTGAGAAAGTAACAGAAGAGTAATGGATGAAACGGGGAATTTAAATGAAATTTCAAATTAAACATGAAATTAAGGGAAGGATCCGTATTCATGTCATACAGAAAAGAATGACCTTTGCCCAGGCAGACACACTTCAATATTATCTGACGGGCTATGATTTTATTCAGAATGTAAAGATTCAGGAGAGAACCTGTGATGCAACCATCCGTTTTCAGGGAGACAGAGAAGATGTGATACACGCATTACGTCGGTTCTCCTATGAGCGCATCGAGGTGCCGGAGGATTTTATTAAGAATTCCGGGCGGGAAATGAACCGTTTTTACTGGGATAAGTTAATGGATCAGGTCATCTTACATTACGGAACCAAAATTTTTCTGCCAATGTCAGTAAGGGCCGGGATTGCCACCGTGAAGTCGGTAAAGTATATCTGGGAAGGCTTATGTACTCTGGCCGGGGGCAGGATAGAGGTGCCGGTTCTGGATGGTACGGCGGTCGGTGTATCTGTTTTTCGTGGAGATTATGCCACAGCAAGCTCTGTGATGTTCCTTCTGGGGATTGGAGAGATTCTGGAGGAGTGGACCCACAAGAAATCCGTTGGAGATCTGGCGCGCAGCATGTCTCTGAATATCAGCAAGGTCTGGGTATTGCGGGATGGCAGAGAAGAGCTGAAGGAGGTTACTTCCGTGCAGACGGGAGATCAGGTTGTGATCCATATGGGCAATGTGATCCCGTTTGACGGTGATGTGGTTGGCGGAGAGGCTATGGTCAATCAGGCATCCCTGACCGGAGAGTCCAACCCGGTGCGCAAAGCAGAGGGCGGCTATGCCTATGCAGGCACTGTTGTGGAAGAAGGCGAGATTACCATCCGGGCCAGGGAGGTCAACGGTTCCAGCAAGTATGAAAAGATCATGACTATGATCGAGGAATCTGAAAGGCTGAAATCATCTCTGGAGGGCAAGGCAGCACATCTGGCAGACCGTCTGGTTCCGTACACTTTTGCAGGGACAGGTCTTGTCTGGCTGCTTACACGTAATGCAACGAAGGCGTTGTCTGTTCTGATGGTAGATTTTTCATGTGCATTAAAGCTTGCCATGCCGCTGACTGTATTGTCAGCGATCCGCGAGGCAAGTACATATGATATTACGGTTAAGGGTGGAAAATTTCTGGAGGCAATGGCAGAGGCAGATACGATAGTATTTGACAAAACCGGAACACTGACAAAGGCGCAGCCTACCGTAGTGGACGTGATTTCCTTTAACGGACAGTCATCCGATGAGCTTCTCCGGATCGCAGCCTGTCTGGAAGAGCATTTTCCTCATTCCATGGCAAAGGCGGTTGTCAATAAGGCAATAGAACGCAATCTGGTTCATGAGGAGCTTCATTCAAAGGTAGAATATATTGTCGCCCACGGCATTTATTCGACACTGGAGGGCAGGAAGATCATCATCGGCAGCCATCATTTCGTATTTGAGGATGAGAATGCAAAGGTGCCGGAGGATAAAAAGCAGCTTTTTGAGGAACTTCCGGAGCAGTATTCTCATTTGTATATGGCGATTGACGGACTGCTTGCGGCGGTAATCTGTATCGAAGATCCGCTTCGTAAGGAAGCACCGGAGGTCATCCGGCGGTTGAAGAAGTACGGCATCTCCAAGGTGGTTATGATGACGGGAGACAGTGACCGGATCGCATCGACGATCGCCGATAAGGTGGGCGTGGATGAGTATTATTCCGAGGTGCTGCCGGAGGATAAGGCAAAGTTTGTGGAAAATGAAAAGAATGCCGGACGAAAGGTTATTATGATTGGAGATGGTATCAATGATTCTCCTGCGTTGTCCGAGGCAAATGTTGGTATTGCCATCAGTGATGGGGCAGAGATTGCCAGAGAGATCGCAGATGTGACGATCAGTGCAGATAATCTTTATGAGATTGCGACATTGAAGCAGCTCAGTGATGCGATGGTGCGCAGGATCAATACAAATTATCGTTTGATCGTCGGTATCAATACAGGCCTGATCGTACTTGGCATTGCCGGTGTATTCCAGCCGACTATGTCAGCACTGTTCCATAATACTTCTACGATTCTGATCAGTTTGAAGAGCATGAATAATCTGCTGGATCAGGAACCGGTGGAAGAAATCAAATAGAAAAGACAAAAACATTATAAGCGAAAATTATAAAATTAAAATATAACTTATTGTAATGGCGCAATCGTGGTATATTTGTGCCGCAATGGGTTATATTTTTTTTGTATAAATGCTTATAATACAGAGGAAAGCAGGGGCAGTCACCCTGCAATAAAAAATGAATATAGATTTTATAAAAGTTATCTGCTATAATGAGACATATAGTATCGTTGCTTTGGCAAAATCTATTGACTTCTTATGTGAAGAGAGCAAGGGAGAAAACAACGTATATCGTTAAAGGAAAAGGTTTGAAAAGCATCTGTAAACAGGTGCAAAAGAAAGAAGGTCTGTGAAAGGAGAAATGTGTATGAAGAAATTTTTTAAGCAACGAGGGAAAAAACTGACTGCAGTAGCGACAGCATTTGCATTGTTGTGTACTGTCGGCGTATTGCCGGAGAATGTGCGGCATGCATCTGCAGCGGAGGAAACCGGAAGTAGTCAGGTTGAGGAGCAGGTTCCGGCTTCCGGGGAAGGACTCGCTCTTACCAGAGAGAATTTCCCGGACCGGGTTTTCCGGAGTTATTTACAAGGATCTTGGAAAGAATGTGACAAAGATGGTGATGGCAAATTGTCTGATAAGGAATTGCATAGCCTGACGATTTTCGAAACAAATGTGGATCAGAATGATGATTCGAGCCCAAAGATAAAAAGCCTCCGGGGAATTGAGAAACTAAAATATTTAGAAGAAGTGAAGGTATACGGCAACAGTATTCGCGGGGCATTAGATATCAGCGATTTATCTGCTCTGACGCGTCTTGAGTGTGGCGGAAATAAGATTACGTCTATTGTTTTGCCGGAGGAGAGCAGATTAAAGGTATTGGAATGCTCCTTGGATCCGATCACATTTCTGGATCTTAAAGGACAGACAGAACTGGAAGAGTTAGCTTGTCCAATGTCTTCTCTCAAAACCCTGGATCTTACGAACCAGACAAAGCTTGAATGGCTGAATGTAGGTAGCAGTGCGCTTACCAGTCTTATTTTGCCGGATCACGAATTAATATATGGAAAAGAATGTAGTACGATTATGGCAGACCTGACACAGGATTATGTTGACTTCAATGATTCGACAGTTTTTCCGGGCTTTGATCTGAAACGGGTTCAGAACATACAGTTAAAAAAGGCCGGAGAGGAACCGGAGAAACTTTCCATGGACACATTAAAGGAGAAAAATTTCCGGATTGAAAGGTTGAATTTGGGGGATGAGATCACCTATACCTATAATTGTGCCGCAGATCCTTCCAAGGATCCGATCAATATTGAATTTTCGTTACGTGTGGGGGCTATTGGCTGGAGGAATCCTTATCCTCCGGCTTCCGGGGAGGGTCTGTATCCTCCGGAGTATGAAGAGGATCAAAAAATGTATTACGCTCCACCTCTGATCAAAAAACTGGGTGATATCACACTGATGGAGGGATGGCAGTGGGAGGAAGGAACCGACACAGCAAAAAAGATAGAAGCAGGAAAACTGACGACTGCTGCAGCCATATACACAGCACAGGATGCTTATTATTATAGATCAAGTAAGTTAAATGCTGAAATTTCCATATGGGGCTGTACCCATCCTTCGGAAAGCGTCATACATCATGAGGTCAAGGCACCGACGCTCACAGAGAAGGGCAATATCGAATATTACGAATGTGAAGATTGTGGCGATTGTTACACACAGCCGGATGATTTTAGCAGCATTTTATCCAAAGAGGAGACAGAGCTTCCGATCCTTTATCTGGCTGATGACGTGGAAAGCACCGAAAGCCGGATCGGTTACGGACAGGAAATCAGAAATCTGGATATTTTCAAGGTAAGGTGGAATGAGAATTCAGGGGAAGCGGCAGTTCGTGCCACATCCATTGAGATTGAAAATGTGATTTACCGGAAAGATGAAAATGCGGATAAGGAAGTGATTACCGATAATAATGGCTTCTACATTGAAGGGATTGGAGAAACCTTGGAGGGACACTTGTATGTTGATATTTCCAAAGAGGCACAGAAGAAATCACTGGGAGGTTTAAGCTATGATCATGACAGCAATAATGAATTTCCAAAGCCGGGGATTTATACGCTGGATCTGACTGTGGATGTCGTGCCGTTGTCCGGGGAAAGTGATCAGAAGGCAGAACAGGAGGTCGAGCAGGCTCAGAGACAGAAGATTTCACTCCAACGGACAATTATTATAGAGAAACGGAAAGATACTCCGGGTATGCCGGATGCTTCTATGGAAGTGCCATATACTACTAACGTAGTGGGGCAGATTTCGCTGGAGGAGAATTGGAAATGGGCATCCGGAGACAGTGAAAAGGCATTGGAAGTAGGAGAAGCCGTGACGGTTACAGCAGAATATACCGGAACAGATGCAGATCTGTATGAAGATACGGTGGAAGTGACCGTTACCAGACTGGCTTGCGATCATCCGGAGGATAAGCTGGAGTTGCGAAATAAGAAGGATAATGTATGCGAGAATGGATATACTGGAGATTCTTTCTGTACGCAGTGTAAGACAATTGTAAGACCGGGAGAGATGATTCCGGCACATCATGATCTGACTTTAGTTCCGGCAAAGGCAGCCACGGACACAATGCCCGGAAATATGGCATATTATGTGTGCGGTGATTGTGAAAAATGTTTTGAGGATGCAGATGGCACGAAGGAAACCACAAAGGATAAGGTGACGATTCCGGCACTGGGCACACCGGCGACAGAAATACCAACAAAAGAACCGGTGAAGACCGGGAACCCGGCGACAACAGTTCCAACAAAAGAACCTGTTAAGACCGAAAACCCGGCGACAGCAGTTCCAACAAAAGAACCTGTTAAGACCGAAAACCCGGCGACAGCAGTCCCGACGAAGGAGCCTGCTAAGACAGAGGCACCGACCCGGCAGCCGGTCACAACAGAGCCCGCACCGGCTCCGGTAACCCCGGATCTGCCCACACCGGGTCAGAGCATGGCACCGGAACCGAACCAGACCCCGGCAGCCGCTGCACCGGCACCGACGCAGACGCCACAGTGGACTCCGATGGCAACATCCAAATTAAGCCAAAAGAAACCGGCAAGGAAAGGCAAGCTGATCACGGATTCCAAGGGAAACCGTTATAAAGTAACCAGTTCCAATGTAAAGAATCCGACAGTGACATTTTATTCTGCGAAAATGACTGCCAAAAAGGTCACGATGTCCCGATCTGTCCGGATTAACGGCGTCCGCTATTGTATCACGGCGGTTCGGAGCAGAGCTTTTGAGGGCCATAAGAAGGTGACATGTATCCGGCTTGGAAGCAAGGTCAATAACATTGGGGACAGAGCATTTCGAAATTGTAAAAAGCTGGAGAAGCTTTATATCCAATCCTCCAAATTGAAACCGGAGGACATTGGCGAGCGCGTGTTTGAGAATGTTCCGAAGGACTTGAAGATTTATGTTCCAGAGAAAAAGAAGGACGAATATCGGAAGATGTTCCGGGAGAAGGGATTGGGAAAATTAATTTCGGTTAACTCCATTTAACTCCTAGCATTAGATGGTTTACATCTATAAATGAAAAGAAGCCGTATATCGAGATTTTTCTTGATATACGGTTTCTTTGGTATAACAGCTTTCGGAAGGCGGAATGCCGGCTTTGGTTCTCATTGTATCAAAAAGGATCGCAAAGCCTTAATCCATATATTCGAAGAATGGCAGAACGTTGGAAATATACCGGTTCATGATATCGGAAAATTCCCTGAGCTGTGCCTCTGTCTGACATTCGCCGTAATCAATGGTATAGGTATATCCGTTGTGAGATCCGATATAGATCATCATCGGGTTTAAATCTTCCATTTCGGAACGGCTGAAGCTGCCTTTCAGACGATGAATGGTAAAGAGTGGCATCCTGGCACCGCCACGTTTGCCAATAAAGGTAACCGTGGATTCACTGCATCCAAAATCCGTGTTTTTGACATCCTTTTGTTCCTTTAGTGTGACAATGGAAGCAACACTTTCCGGCAGTTCCACATAGCATTTGGCTGTGTTACTGCTGAGGCGGATGCGCTCATCATTTGTCTTGCTCTGGTGCAGCGTGATGGTGCGCCCGCCGAAGGTAACACTGGCAATGGTTTTGGTATCCACGATCTGATGGAAACCAATGCGTTTGTAGCCTTCTGTTTTTTTGCTGCCCCAGCTTTCGGTCACAATGTCCTCATAACGGCTGTCAATACGGCTGCCGTCAGTAAACTGGATCATCAGACGGTCTGATTTCTCATATTTATTCCATTCCTTTTCAGTAAAATAGGTCTTTCCCTGTTTCGTGATCTTGTAATGGGCTGTCAGGGAAAGAGGAGAAATCGTGAGATCGGTCCAAAGTCCTTGGGAATCCATAAGGGATATTTTTTTGTCTACTGTGATCTGTTCCGGCTTGGCATTGGTCTGATAATCCCATGAGAGCTTCCAGTCTCCTTCCTGAAGCGTAACAAATTTATTGTGTTCATTGCGATATCCAATGTTTTGCAGGGACAATACAATGTGGCTTCCGTTGATATTGACGTCTTCTCCTTCCCGGTTCACACCGCTCACCAACAGTGGAAATTTGGTGATGCCGTTGTCCACGGCACTGCTGGTGATGTCATCGACTGTATAATCATAGTTTGCTCCATCCTTGCCTGTAATGGAAAGGTCTGTATTCTGAAATGTTAACGTGTAAGGCACATCCTTTACACCGGAGGCGTCGATCACGGCATAAAATCCCGACTGATCCCCAATGGTCTGTGTGAGATCCAGCTTAATTCCGTTGGATTCTGCGGATGATTCAACATTTGTAGTGAGTTTTTCGGCAGTCTGCTGTGATTTGTTGTCGTAAATATTAAAAAAGTTTTTAATACTGTCATCCAGGCCAAAGGCGGCAAATGCAGTAGCCCCCACCATACAGACAACGCATGCGGCTGCGGCGGCAGCCAATGGTTTGTAATATTTTCTCCAAAAAGACGGATGTTTTACTACCTTAGACTCTGCTTTTGTTTCCCCCTGGATTTTCTGCATCGTCTTCTGGTGGATCCGCTGAATTTCTTCTTCTGTCAATGAAATTTCTTCCCCTTCCCTATCCGCATGATACTGTGGCATTTTCTGTAATAAATCTTCTATATTTTTCATAAGGCACTCCTTTCTGGCTGCATTGAAATCCCCGGTTTCTGCAGTCTCACAAATGGCAGTTTCAGGCGACATCCACGCCGCACCGGATCAACTGCTGTTTTAAACGGTTTCTCCCCCGTGTTAATTTGTTTTCTACCGTTTTTGCCTTTAGTGTCAGTTTATCAGCGATCTCCTTAATGGAATGCTGATAGAAATACCGGTAAATAAAGATTTCCCGGTCCGGACTTTTCATGGAATCGATCAACTGATATAAAACAGCATATTCCGACCGGCAGATGATCTGTTCCTCCACATTTTCCTCCGATACCAGCTCACCGGCGGTATCAATATCCTGTGCAGGCTGTTTCTTTGCCAGGCTGCGCCGGCGGTTGAGTGCCGTGCGTCTTGCGATTCCATATAAATATTCTTTCAGTCCGTGACCTTCGATCAATTGGATCTTATCCTTGGACTGCCACAGTCCCACAAAGGTGTCGGATACGGTTTCTTCGATATCCTCTTTGCTGTATCCGGACAATATGGAGCGGCAGATCGTTTTCACTGCGGATCCGTATTGTCTGATGACCAGCTCCATGCCAAGTGAAACGTCTTCGTTCAGGCAATTAAGCAGCTCCCGTTCTTCCATTTGTTTTCCCCCTTTATCCTGCTCTTGAAAGATCTTTCACTTATCTATTGGTCAGGAAGCACTCAAATCACTCATATCATTTAAAAGAAATCAAACATAATGGTATTCCTGTCGTTTCCGGATGAGGAAGGTTATAGTGACAAACAGAGTCAGCAGTTCTGCGGTGGCAACGGACAGCCAGATTCCATTGATGCCGAAAAAGACAGGAAGTATAAATACAACTCCAAGCTGGAATACCAGTGTCCGCAGGAAGGAGATAACTGCGGAGATCAGTCCGTTATTCAGTGCCGTAAAGAAGGACGAACCGAAAATATTGAAGCCGTTGATCAGGAAGGTAACGCAGAACAGACGGAAGCCGGTATAGGTCATTTGGAATAACTCTTTATCATAGCCAACGAAAATACGGGCGATCGGGGAGGCGATGATCTGCGCAGTAATGGTCAGAAGAATGCCGCAGATGCTCACCAGAGTGAGACTTTTGCGGAACAGATTTTTTAACTCATCATGGTTTCCGGCTCCGTAGTGATAGCTGACGATCGGGGCACTGCCGATGGAATAGCCGAAAAAGACGGCAGCAAATATAAAGTTGGCATACATGATCGTGCCGTAGGCAGCGACACCGTTTTCTCCGGCAAGTTTCATAAGCTGCAGGTTATACATGGCACCGACGATAGAGTTGGAAAGATTTGTCATTAGCTCGGAGGAGCCGTTGGTACAGGCCTTGAGCAGAACTTTCCTATCAAAATGTGTTTTGCCCAGATGGAGGATTGCTTCTTTGCGGCGTGAAAAATAGAATATCGGGAAGAAGCCGCCGATCAGCTCGCCGCAGGAGGTAGCAATGGCTGCTCCAGCAATGCCCCAGCCAAACACGGCGATAAACAGGTAGTCAAGAACAATATTGGTGATGCCGGCGATAACGATCACGGCAAGTCCAAGTTTTGGTTTTTCTGCGGCAACAAAAAAGCTCTGGAAAGCATTCTGCAGCATAAAAGGAGCAAGTGTGATAAAGCCAAGTCTGCCATAGATCGTGCAGTTACGGAGAAGCTCACCATCTGCCCCCAAAAGCCTTGCCACGGCGGGAGTCAGGGCGATACCGGCAATACTCAGGAGCACGCCGCCAAGAGCGGTAATATATACCAGCATGGAGAAATACTCACTTGCTTTCTGTTTTTTTCCTTCCCCCAGAGTCTTTGCGACGATGGCACTTCCTCCGGTACCCATCATAAATCCCAGGGCAGATAATGCCATAATAAACGGGGAGATCAGGTTGATGGCAGCAAAGGCGGTCTTTCCTACATAATTGGATACAAAAAGTCCGTCGATCACCACATAGATCGAGGTGAAGATCATCATGATCACCGATGGATAGACAAATAATAAAAGTTTTTTAAACGTAAAATGTTCGGATAATTGTATTTTCATTTTATTCCTTTCTGCGGATATCCAGAAATTCATTCCGCAATGCGATATTATATTTTTGGTAGAGCTTAAGAATCTGCTCACATTCCTCGGAGGTCAGGGCATCTAATGCCTTGTTTTCTGCTTTGATCACGGGATAGATCTTTTCCTGCATCACATGTTGTCCCTCATCCGAGAGAAAGATCTGCATGCTCCGGCCTTTTCCGGGAACCAGTTTGATCCATCCTTCCTTCTCCAGCTTTCGGATGGAGGAGTTGATGGTCTGCTTTGGAATGCATGAGGTCTTGCAGATATCCCGCTGGAGACAGCCGTCTCCCAGCATAAAAATACCGTATAAAATGTCAAATGCACTGTCCGACAGGGAGGTGTTGAGAGCAGCTTCATGGTAAAGGTCATCCAGCTCCTTGTAGAGATGGTTGAATTCCATCTGAATCTTGCTCATATATGGTTTTGAGGGTGTTTTCATATGCACCATCCTTTCTGAAATAAGTCTGATTTCGTACTTGAGAATATATTATAGTCCGATTTCGTACTCGCGTCAAGAGGGGGCAAATTTCCCCGGATTCCCTGTGCTTTTTTCTTGCTATCTTTATGCCGAAATGGTACTATTATCTTTGGATAAAATTTAAGATAAGAGGTACAGTAAAAACTATGAAAAATTCAAATGAACCAATTTACGATGCACGTAAACTTGGAATTCCCAAAATGATGATCTTGGGAATCCAGCACATGTTTGCCATGTTTGGTGCGACTATCCTTGTACCGATTCTTGTGGCAGGCTATTTCCAGGAGGCATGTGGTGAGCCGCTGTCCCGTGGACTGACGGTTTCTGTTACTTTGTTCTGTGCCGGATTTGGTACACTGATCTTTCATCTCTGTTCCAGATTTAAGGTGCCGGCATTCTTAGGTTCTTCCTTTGCATTCCTCGGTGGATTTTATACCGTGGCAAATCTGAAGGATGGAATTTATGCCAATATGAATGTCAACGACAAGGTGGCATATGCCTGTGGCGGCATTGTGATAGCCGGATTGTTATATCTTGTGGTTGCCCTGATCTTTAAGCTTGTGGGTGTCAACCGTGTAATGAAATTCCTTCCGCCGGTTGTTACGGGACCGATCATTATCTGCATCGGACTGTCTCTGGCGCCATCAGCAGTAAGTAACGCTTCCACCAACTGGCTGATCGCCTTTGTGGCATTGGCCGTGATCATTATTTTTAATATCTGGGGCAAGGGCATGTTCAAGATCATTCCGATTCTGATGGGTGTCCTGATCTCCTATGTATTCGCATTGATTCTGAATGCCTGCGGTGTTACAAATCCGGATGGCTCTGCCATTTTGAATTTTGCTTCTGTGTCTTCTGCAAAATGGGTTGGACTTCCGCCATTCCAGATCTGTAAGTTTGATGTAACGGCGATTCTTGTTATGGCACCGATCGCCATTGCTACCATGATGGAGCATGTGGGTGATATGTCCGCAATTTCGGCCACAGTCGGTAAGAATTATATTGAAGATCCCGGTCTTCACCGTACTCTGATGGGAGACGGTATTGCCACTGCATTTGCAGGCTTTATCGGTGGTCCGGCCAATACAACATATGGAGAGAATACCGGAGTGCTGGAGCTTTCCAAGGTATATGATCCGAGAGTGATCCGTATCGCAGCGGCACTTGCGATCGTTCTTTCCTTTATTCCAAAGTTCTCTGCTATTATTTCAACGATGCCATCGGCGATCATCGGAGGCGTATCCTTTATGCTTTACGGTATGATCTCAGCTATCGGTGTTCGAAATGTCGTAGAAAACAGAGTTGATCTGACAAAATCAAGAAACCTGATCATTGCAGGTGTTATCTTTGTATGTGGTCTGGGCTTTTCAGACGGACTTACCTTTCATGTAGCAGGTACATCTGTTACGTTGACTGCTCTGGCGGTTGCAGCTATCGCCGGTATCCTTCTCAATGCGATCCTGCCGGGCAATGATTACAGCTTTGGCAAGCATCCGGAGGGAGACAGAAGCCGTGGCGTTTATGTGATGAACAGCGATGACGAGACAGAGGACGAGGAGTAACAGCTCCGATTATTGTACCGCTCCGGTGGTAATAATAAAGTATAAAATATTTTTGTGCTTTTAATAAAACAAAACATAATTTCGTGATTTTATATAAATAACAGAAAGGAAGATACTATGATCAAATCAGAAAATATTGTTATTTTTGAGCACCCGTTAATTCAGCATAAAATTTCTCTTTTGAGAGATAAGGCAACAGGAACCAATGAATTCCGTAAGCTGGTTGATGAGATCGCAATGCTGGAAGGTTTTGAGGCACTTTCTGACCTGCCAGTAGAGGATGTGGAGATCGAGACACCGATCGAGAAGTGCAAGACACCGATGATCGCCGGCCGTAAGCTTGCTGTTGTGCCGATCCTTCGTGCCGGTCTCGGTATGGTATCAGGTATTCTGGCTCTGGTTCCAAACGCAAAGGTGGGTCATATCGGAATGTATCGTGATGAGGAGACGCACCAGCCACAGGAATATTACTGTAAGCTGCCGGATCCTATCGAGGAGAGATTGATCGTTGTCTGTGACCCGATGCTGGCAACCGGTGGTTCTGCTGTTGATGCTATCGACCAGATCAAAAAGCACGGCGGCAAAAATATCAAATTTATGTGTATTATCGCAGCTCCGGAGGGACTGGAGAAGCTTCATAAAGCACATCCGGATGTGCAGATCTATGTGGGTCATCTGGACCGTCAGCTCAATGAGGATGCTTATATCTGTCCGGGTCTTGGAGATGCCGGCGACCGTATTTTCGGTACGAAATAATATTATCCTTGTTCCTTCATCTGTCGAAGCTCCGGCAGAATGGTTGCAAGCATAACGACAAAACAAAGCGTGCCGCCGATCACATTGGAGACCGGTTCCGCAAGGAAAACTCCGTTGGTGCCCAGATGAAATGTGTAGGGCAGCAGATAGGTCAGCGGCACGACAATAATAACCTTACGAAGCAGGGAGAAGAAAATCGCCTGCTTCTTTTTATTGAGGGATTTAAAAATGGTCTGACCCGTATATTGGAGAAGCATAAAGATAAAAGCAGCGAAATACAGCTTCATAGCGGGAACAGCATCCTTCCAAAGCTCCTGGTCGGAACTGAAAATGTGGATCAGGAAACGCGGTTTGGTCAGGATCAATCCCCACATCAGGACAGAATAGACCAATGCCATGATCCCCATGGTCATGGCGGCACGGATCACGCGGTCCGGGCGGCGGGCTCCGTAATTATAGCTGATGATGGGAGAGGAGCCTTCGGTGATGGCAAGAATTGGTGTCTCAACCATCTGCCGGACACTAGAAATGATCGTCATGACAGAAACATACAGATCTCCGCCGGTATGGGCGAGAACATTATTACAGCAGATGGAAACAAGGCTGTTGGTAAGCTGCATTACGAAGCCGGAGGTTCCGAGGCTGACAATATTTTTGGCGTATTGCCAGGAGCCGGGCAGTTCTTTATGCTGTAGCAGACGAACCCGGATCTCGGCCTTTTTCATCAGGAAATATAATACAAATCCGGCAGAAAGGCATTGCGAGATCACGGTTGCAATGGCGGCGCCTTTGATGCCAAGATGCAATGCGAAGATAAAGATAGGATCTAAAATGAGATTGGCAACGGCACCGATGGTAATGGAAAGCATACCGGTGGTTGCATAGCCCTGTGCATTGATAAAGGGGTTTAATCCCGTGGTAGCCATGGAGGGAAAGGTGCCCAGCAGATAGATCATCATATAAGGGCAGGCATATACCAGGGCGGCCTCGGAAGCCCCAAAAAGCTTCAGCAAAGGTCCGGCAAATACAAGACCAAGGATCATTAAAAGAACAGCACATCCACACAGCATAGTATAAGAGGTGTTCATGATCCTTCCGGCCTTCCGGTCATGACCCATACCCCGCTGGATTGCGAAAAGCGGGGCACCACCACCGCCAAACAGATTGCTGAATGCAGTTATGATAATGATCACAGGGAAGCACAGACCGACTGCGCCGAGAGCAGTGCTGCCGATGCCTGGAATCCGTGCGATATAGATACGGTCCACAATGTTGTACAGCAGGCTCAGTACCTGCGCTGTCAGCATAGGAACCGCTGCGTTAATAATATTGCCGGTGATAGTACCGTTTTCAAAATCTATTTGTTTCATATCAGTCATCAAACCTTTCAAAAAGTCTGTCAATGCTAAGGGGAAGACGAATGTAATTGCAAAGTAAAGTATAGTCACTTTTTACCAGAAATTCAACTGATCCGGGGATTGGCTTGAAAAAATGCACAAAACTGGTAAAATGGACAAAAAGAAAATGCGGAAACCGGAGGAAAAGCCGATGAATGAGATAAAAAATAATAACGATTCAAATAAAATAAAAATACAGGATAACAGGAGGATGCTCCGGATCGTGCTGCCTTTGATCCTGGCGCTGATCTCTATGCTGGTGCTGACAAGGATCTCCACATCCAGGGATTTCCATGCAAAGACCATTGCATCATTGGATGATAAGAAATCTACAGTGATGGAGCTGACAGCGGCTTCTACTGCGGCATCAGCTGCATTAACACTTCTGCCGGGAGATACCGCAACGCCGATCGCGGAGAAGCTGGCAGACCTGAGCACGTATTTTCTGATCGTTTTGTGTGCCATTTATGTCGAGAAATATCTTGTCACGATGACAGGATATGCCGCCTTTCTCATATTGATCCCTCTGGGATGTATAATGTATGCGGCAGGGATTGGCTTCGGGCGTCATACCTGGGAGCGGATCGCCAGAAAGCTGGCATTGTTTGGGATTGCGATTGCACTGGTGATCCCAGTGAGCGTTAAGGTGTCGGATCTGATCGAGCATACTTATCAGTCCTCCATACAGGAAACGGTAGATGCCGCCAAGAAAGCAACACAGGAAATCCAGAGCAGCAGCGAGGGGCAGCAGGACAGTGACAGCAGTGATAACCGTGGTGTTTTGTCCGGAATCATTTCCGGGATTAAAAATGGTGTGTCCGATATTTCGGACAAAGTAGAATCTGTTCTGAATAACTTTATTGAGGCACTGGCAGTTATGCTGGTGACATCATGTGTGATTCCGGTACTGGTGCTGGTGTTCTTCTTCTGGCTGGCAAAAAGTATGCTGGGGACTGTGCCGCGGGAGTGAAAATCATCTATTTTGTGAATTTGCAGCAATTATAAGGTTTCATATTTATTGGACAAAATCAATATCGAAAGGTACGGTTACAGATATGGAACAGAATTTAACGACAGGAAAAATTGGAAAGACGATCGCATATTTTGCATTGCCATATCTTTTGTCTTATTTTCTGCAGACGCTATACGGGATGGCGGACCTGTTTATCATAGGTCAGTTTGGGGGAGTAGATGGTATTACGGCAGTCTCCAACGGCGGTCAGGTTATGCATATGCTGACTGTGATCATCGTGGGACTTGCCATGGGAACCACTGTGACCATAGGAAAGTCCGTAGGAGCCGGAAAGCTGGAGGACGCATCGGAGTCCATTGGCAATACAGTGACATTTTTTATGGGATTATCTATTGTGCTTATGGCGGCTCTGATCTTTCTGGTAAAACCGATTGTGACGTTGATCGGGATTCCTGCAGAGGCGGTAGCCGGGACGAGGCAATATCTTCTGGTATGTTTTATCGGTATCCCGTTTATCACGGCATACAATATTATCAGTGCGATCTTCCGGGGACTTGGTGATTCCAAAAGTCCTATGTATTTCATTGCGATCGCGTGTGTAGCAAATATCCTGTTAGATTATCTGTTTATTGGATACTTTGGAATGGGGCCTGTGGGCGCTGCGCTTGGAACCACCCTGGCGCAGACCTTCAGCGTCATAATGGCATTGTTTGCAATCCGCCGGAAGCAGACGGGGATTCATCTGACCGGCCGGCAGTTTAAGATCAAAGGAGATGTTCTGGGACAGATCCTGAAAATCGGTATTCCGGTGGCAGTACAGGATGGCTGCATCCAGATTGCATTTATCGTGATCAGCGTGATTGCAAATCATAGGGGCTTGAATGATGCGGCGGCAGTAGGTGTTGTGGAGAAAATAATCGGAATGATATTTATCGTTCCGTCCTCTATGCTGGCAACGGTATCGGCATTGTCGGCGCAGAATATTGGAGCGGGAAAGCACGACCGGGTACAGAAGATTCTTCGGTACGCTCTTATGACGACAACGATTTACGGTATTGTTATGGTGGTTTTGGTGGAGCTGTTTTCCGGACAGGTGGTGGGAGCGTTTACTGCAGATGCGGCAGTGATCCTGCTGGGAAGTCAGTATATCAGTTCTTATATTATTGACACGGTCTTTGCCGGAATTCACTTTTGTTTTACCGGATATTTCTGTGCGTATGGCAAGTCGTATCTGGGGTTTATCCATAATATTTTATCAATCCTGCTCATGAGAATTCCGGGTTCCTATCTGGCATCCGGGATGTATCCGGATACATTGTTTCCTATGGGCATTGCAGCGCCGGCGGGGTCTCTGTTATCCATTGTGATCTGTCTGATCGCGTATGTATGGATGAAAAAAGAAAAGAAAGGATGAGAGATATGAGAGCTTATGGACGTTTTATGAAAAATACAGCGGCACTGCTTCTGCTTCTGGCATTGCTGTCGCTTTTACTGCCTTTCTGCCGTTTTCAGGCAAAAGGACAGGATATGACGCTGTCCGGTGTGGAGGTGCTCACGGCAGGAGGAAAGGCAGGGTACACCTATCTGCAGCAGGGTGGCGTACCGGACGATTTCGTGCTGAAAGCACCATTTACATGGGGTGATGTGAAGGAAGGCATACATTATGCAGACCAGACAGGCAATTCCAATCTGCTGGTGGCTGCGGGAGTGGCGGTTTGTCTGCCGGTAATACTTTGCTTTCTTGCTATGTGTATGCTGTTTCTGGCAGAAGGAAAAAAGACCATGGTACTGCCTACTATATTTATAGCGGCGGTCACAGCAGAGCTTTTGGTTGTTCTGGCAGGTTTTACGGCGATTCACCCGTTTCTGCTGGCGGGAGTCTATCTGTTTGCGCTGTTCCATATTATGGCATTGATATTGATCCTGTTTGGCTGGACATTGGGAGGCTATCGTGAGCCGAAGCAGAAGAAGCGCGGCAAAGACGGGGCAGACCGGGAGAAAAACGAGGGCCGTGACCGGAAAAAATCCCGTGATCATAGCCGCAGCAGACATAAGAAATCTAAGGGGAAAAAGAAACGCCGTTCTTCCAAAGATTCCAAAAGGAAGGATGATAAGAAAGATAAAAGCAGCGAAAAAAACAGAAAGAAGAACGAGGATCAGGACGAAAAGAATTCGCAGGATCAGAAGCAAAGAGAGCAGGAAAATAGAAGGAAAGGAATCCAAGCGGCAGGAAGCGTCGGTGATGGAAACGGTATTTACAGTGGACTTTCGTGGAATTTATCGGAGGGAAAATCCTCTGCGGTAACGATCGGCACTACGCCGGAAGCTATGAGAGGGATAGAAACGGGAAGTCTAAAAGCGGCAGGGCAGATCGCAGATCACAACTGCCAGATCATTTATCATCCGGAGGATGGAAGCTATACTGTGGCAAGTCATGCAGCAGAGAATATCGGGCTACGGCAGGGAGGCAGAATGTTAAAACAGCTTCAAAATGGAGAACGTGTACGGATTTCAGGACAGACCAGGCTGGAGGTGGGAAGGGAACATTTCCTGTGGTTAAAATAAAGGATATGTGATAGAATGTGTGCGAGGACAAAAGAGATGCCGTCTATAGGAGGTAAACATGAAAATGACGAAAAAGCACACAGGAATCATATACGGACTATTACTGATCGCAGTCTGTCTGGCCGGGAGCATGGCGTATACAACCAGAGTAACGGCAGAAGAGACTGCGGTTACATATACTTATGAAAATGGAACCCTGACCTTTCGCGGAACCGGTGCCATTGAAAAGCAGACAGATGGAGAGGAAAATCCATGGAGATCCTATAAAGATACTGCCACCAATCTGGTGATAGAGGTGGGGATTACGGAGATCGGGGACAGTGCGTTTTCCGGTTTTACAAAGCTTCAGAAAATCTCCCTTCCCAAAGGGTTAAAGCTGCTTGGGGACAACTGCTTTGAAAAGTGCAGCAGTTTAACGAGTGTAGATATTCCACGCAGAGTTACGACGTGGAGAGACTATTGTTTTAAGGACTGCACCTCATTGACGAGTGTGTCCATAGGACGGGTATTGCAGGAAGATACGGTTGCAGTAGGCGAGAATCCATTTTTGGGGGATAAGGCACTGGAGAGTATCACAGTAGAAACGGGGCATCCATATCTTTATGTGCAGGATCATGCACTGGTCTGTCGGAGTAAATATGGCTGGAATACATTGGTGACTTATCCGGAAGGACTTACGGATCTCTCTTATTGCATTCCGGAGGGAGTTGATACGGTGGGAGACATGGCTTTTGCAGGAAACCAAAGCCTGCAGAGTCTGTCAATGAAATCTTCTGTAACCCGCATTGAGGGCAGGGCCTTTTGGAATATGACCTCATTAAAGGAAATTCGTTTTTCTGATAATATCACTTCCATTGATTGGAATGAATATACGAGTGATGGTTTTGTGGGAGCTCTGTATGGCTGTGAAAATGTAGAACAGATTATTTTGCCAAGACATTTACGGAGTCTGGGGGGAGTTGCGTTTGGAACCTGTGGGAAGCTGAAAGAACTTGTGCTGCCGGCGAATCTTAAGGAGTTTAATACCGGTGCAGTGTACGGCTGCAGCAATCTCGAAAAGATTACGGCACTCAACAAGGATATGAAGATTACCGGAGAGAATTCGGACATTTCTATCCGGACAAAGCTTTGCGGGTATGCGGGGAGTACTTTGGCTCAGTTTGCAGATCAATATGATTATGATTTTGGGGAAATAACGATGCACTCCGTGCTCGTGGATTCCTATGTATTGGACCGGACAGATGTATTTGTGGATGGCAGTATGGTCCAAAAATCGGACACCATATATATGGGGAATCAGGTGGAAATCCGTTGCAGGGATGGGAAAAGTTGTGATGCAGTCCGTTGGAATGATACATTGATCTATCTGCAAAACGGGACATATACCGGAATGCTGAGTGGGGATGTAAGCGTTGATGATTGTTATGAGCTGCAGGAGATTCATAACGGAGCGGAGTTTATCGCTGCGGTAAAGCAGGATACAGACCACAGGGTATTGAAGCTTGTTTCGGATATTGCCATAACCGACTGGGACGAAAATGGGACAGAGGCGGTGACGGATTTTGCCGGAGCATTGGACGGAGCCGGACATAAAGTATATCTGCGGCAGTTCCGGACCATTACGGCATCTGCCAGAGAGAAAGACCCCCGGTATCTCAGTACCTTTGGTAATAACAGAGGAATTATTAAAAACATAGTATTTTCTGTGGATTACCGTCAGGAGGAGGGAAATGTGGAGATGCCTCTTGCAATCATATGCGGTAATAACTATGGGGTTATCAGTGATTGTCAGGTGACAGGAACCTGCCTTTACACCAATGGATCTGATGATTCATGCATTTATGGTCTGACGAAATGCAATTATTATATGTTGTGGAATGATAGCCTGAGTGCATGGCTTTCCGCGGGGAGTAAGAAACTGGGGACTGTCTGCGGTATTACCGGCGGAAATACATTTCTGGGAAGTCTGGTCAATGTCAATATGACCGGGACATTGATCGCCCGGACTGTTTATGGCGTTGGTCAGGAAAATGGTGGCGACTATTGCGGAGACGGCATCAGCGGCGGAAAGGATGTGGAGATTGCCCGGTGCGGTGTGGCGGGCAGTCTGTATGGTCAGGAGGTCACAGAATTTTTCGGACAAAACACTTCCGATACGGACTTTTCCCAGGAAGAGATCACATTTTCCGGACAGAAAAATCCACAGGCAACACTTCCGGAGCCGTCTCCGGAGGAGACTCTGCCGCCGGAAGTCACGGAAACAATATTGCCGGAAGTGTCCACAAGTCCGACACCGGAAGAGTCCAAAAAACCGGAGACTTCCGCAAGCCCGGAAGTGTCCACAAGTCCGACACCGGAAGAGTCCCAAAAACCGGAGACTTCCGCAAGCCCGGAAGTGTCCACAAGTCCGACACCGACAGAGACCGAAAAATCGGAGACTTCCGCAAGCCCGGAAGTGTCCACAAGTCCGACACCGACAGAGTCTGAAAAACCGAAGACTTCCGCAAGCCCGACGGTGCCTTCCCAGACAAATATATCAAATGTATCTAATCAGGTAACAAATAATCAGGTGCAGATCCAGAATGTGACAACCAATTATATCCAATTGACATGGAAAGCGCAGGGAGATTGTGAATATCATATTTACCGCAGCAAAAAGAAGGCGGGAGTGTACCAGTGTGTCAAGATCGTTAAAGGCGGTGGCACCTATAAAGACCATCAGGCAAAAAGAGGTCAGACGTATTATTATAAGATTATGGCTGTCAATGCCGACGGCTCTCATACGTCATTGGATGAGATCAAACCCATTAAGGTGACAGCAGCCTGGCTGATGAAACCGGTTATCTCTGCTAAAAAAGGAGTCTACGACGGTAGAAAAGGTGTGCAGATCACATTGAAGAAATATCAGGGCAAATATGCTGTGATCGAGGGAAAATGGGGCGGAAAATATAAGAAAATTCCTATTCGCCAGGGAACGATCAAATCATATAAGGCAAAATATCGTCTGGCGTATGGCAGTCAGAAAGGAACAATATCCTTGCGGATCAGAACATGGGAAAAGATCAATGGAAAGAAACGCTACAGTGCCTATTCTAATGTGGTCAGACTCAAGGTGTGAGAAATGTAATGATATTGTATAAAAACAGATTGCAGGCAGATGAGAAAGGAACAAAGGATGAGATATTATCGTTTTGACGGATATTTGATCGCAAAAATGCAGGGGATTACGATGGAACAGGCGCAGGAGGCTTCGGAGGAAATGCGTTATGAAGCATATCGGGAATGTCTGAAGCGATGCGGAGAGAAACGGCCATGCTCAACCCGCACGATGAAACGATGGTTTGCTGTTGATGAGTACCATAAACCGGGCAGAGAACAATTATTAAAGCTATTCTTTGCACTGGGACTGTCAGTGGAAGAAGCAGAGGAATGGCTTGTCAACGGAGCATTGGAGCCGGGATTTCAGGTCAATGATTTTCGCGAATTTTTTATGATGTATGGACTGGAGCATCATTTCACCTATGAAAAATGTCAGGAGATGATAGGGACATTTTTGGGACAGATGTCACCGGACATTCTGATGGAACAGCATCATGAAACCGGCAAAATGTGGGAGGCGTATCGTCAGAACTGCAATATGCCGGAGGATCAGTTTATGGAGCTGGCGTTGTCCATGCAGAAATATTTCAAAGGGTACAGCATGACAGTGCTGGAATATTTCCGGGATTTGAAAGATGAAATTCTGGGATATCTGAGGAGAGAGTATGAATCTTTATTGGAGGCAACTCTGTCGGAAACCTCATATTATCAGTGGAAACCGGGGAGAATATTTCCGGGCAGAAAGAAAGAGGAACCGCTGGAGCTGGATCATATCCGTCATTACCTGCGGGCGTGTGAAAAGGGGAAGACATCGGCACCTTCGGATGATGTAGTAGGACGAATTAAGGAATATATCCACATTTTGGAACGCTCCTGTGATTCTAATACGCAGCTTCTGGAAAATCTGTATCCGGACCGGGAAGATATTGGAGCACCAGAGGGAAGCCGGATGCAGCGGGGAGAGATCCGCATTATGGACGACAAATATTTGTCTGAAATTCTGAACGTGGGTCTGCAGAAGGAACGGGAGCTTCAGCTTATGTTGGAAGGGGCAGATAACCGCCGGCTTCAGGAGCAGAGAAAACGATGCCGTCTGATCGACCGTCACGATCTTCTGCCACTGATCTTTGAAGTGGCCCAGCGGAGATATCAGGCAGATAATGTCCATAAGGAATATTGCAGGGAAGAGGCAAAGAATACATTCTCGCTGCTCGCCAATCAGATCCTGACTGCCTGCAATATGCCATGTTATGAGCCGGGGAAATATGAGTTGGACACGATACTGGATGTATGCTTTGGTGAGACCGGAATGCTGTCTTTATATGATATTATACTGGAATATCAAGGCTGGGAGTAATATTTATAAAAACAAAAAACAGTCTGTCAAAAACAATTTCCGGGAAATAAGAATTGAATGAAGGAGAAGCATATGAGTAACGATACAGAGATACCTGCCGTCTATGAAGGATACTGGCTGCCGCGCAATACCGTGCTGCATGGCCGTTATGAGATCAGGGATGTGATCGCCGAGGGTGGTATGGGCATTGTTTATCTGGGCTATGATCCGGTGCTTGAGACAAAGGTGTCGATCAAGGAATATTTTCCGCGACGTTATGCAATGCGGATACCGGAGGAGGTATCTCTTCAAATATATGCCGGCTCCTCGGCAGAAATCTTTCGGACAGAGCTGGATAAATTTATTAAAGAAGCCCGGACGCTTGCAAGATTTGGAGCACTTGACAGCATTGTATCCGTCAAGGATTTTTTCTATGAAAATGAAACCGGCTATATGGTGATGGAATATGTCGAGGGGGAAACGGTAAAACAGTTTGTCGAAAGAGAAGGCAGGATGGAGCCGCTGTCGGTACTGCGTCTTATGAAGCCGGTACTGGACTGTCTTTCCGTGATTCACAGGGAAAAGCTTTTGCACCGGGATATTGCGCCGGATAATCTGATCCTGCGGGAGGATGGCCGATTGGTTCTGATTGATTTTGGCACCGCCCGCTTTTTAAGTGCAGATGATGAGCAGACAATGACAATATATTATAAAAGTGGTTACTCTGCCGGGGAACAATATGCACCTCATACAGAAAAGGGACCATATACAGACGTTTACGGCATTTGTACCACAATGTACTTTATGCTGACCGGGGTCAGTCCGGAAGAATCTGTTCGCCGGATTCTTCACGACCGGGTTGTGCCTCTGTCACAATATCGGGACATTGATCTGCCGGATTCAGCCAAAAAAGCGATTGAAAAGGGAATGGCGGTGGACATTCAGAAACGATATGCAGATGTAGAGCTGCTGTGTAAAGATCTGTACCAAAATGTGGACATTGTCAACGGAGAGCTGCAAAAAAGCAAAGCAAACAGCTTGCATATGTCCCGATGGAGTCTGGTGGGGATATTGCTCCTGCTGGTAATTGGAGCGGGAATATATGGGAGTGGGATAATGAAACAAACAAATCATAATAATGTAAAAGACGGGACGACAGGGGCAAACATAGTGAACACCGCTGCAGTTACTGTAACGCCAACAACCACACTGTTGTCAACTCCGACTTCATCCGATGCGATTCCGGCGACGAAACAACCTTCCGGAAGAAAAACACCGGAGAAAGCCGGGACGTCTGAAAAGCCGGCCAAAGCTCAGAAAGCGGGTGCGACCGCCACAACAAAGCCGGCTGCTTTAAGGTCAGCTGCACCTGACAGGAAAAAGTCATCCTCTCCGAAAACCGGTTCTTCGAATCAAAAATCCTTTGCGGGAAAATTGCCGAAGGCAACGAAGGAATCCTTTGCGGGACAGCTTCCGTAGAGAGACAGGAATATAGAATATAATTGCGTGGAAACGGCTATAGATAAATATGAAAGTATGATATAATGAGCCCTAAAGGGCTCATATCAGGAGTTTCTTCGAAACTCTGTCATGCGCAGGAATCGTGCGCTGATATATGATATAATATCTCCAAAATCCAGATGCTTCGCATCTGTCGCGCGTTGCGCTTTAAGATTTTGTCGCTCACAAATTCTGCGCAAGTGAACAAGCTCCCTTGCGTTGCGAACTTGTGATATAAAGGAGCGAGGAGGGCGATACAATGACAGTAAATTCCAGAGCAAGTAAAAATGTAACATACAAAACAGAAAAGGATAAGGCAGAGGAAGCCGGTAAGGAGCTGAACATGGCATCTGATCTGGCGGAATACATTTATAATTCGAGACAATTGCTTCCAAATGAGAGCCAGTTGATAAAAAACTTTTATTATAGTATATATCATTTGGTGAAAGCGATTTCTGTACTGGATACCGGAATTGAGTACAAAAGTCATAGTTCGTTGATTAGCTATTTTAATCGTGAAATTAAACATGATGATTTTTTGAAAAAATTTAATGTAAATATTTCTGATATTAGAAACATAGGAAACGAATTAAACACCTTATTTATTTTTCGAGACAACTATGATTATCAGGATGTTGTTGACGAGGAGGATTATGAGGAGGCAGAAAAGATATGGTTAAATCTCTATCCTAAATTAGAAAATATAGTAATATTGATCTTAAATTCCATGAAAGAATAATATATAGCAATGTGTCGCTCACTCAAATTTTTTGTTTCGGAACAAACTCAATTTTAAGAACCATTCCCATTCCCTTTGCTAATCTTTTCAGTAAATTGACAGAGGGGTTTCTTGTTCCGTTTTCAAGTTTATTTAAGAAAATTATCTATACGATATGACGGAGATTTTGAAAAAATGAATGTTGCACTTTATACAAAACAAAATGCAAAATAGGAAAAACTCACGCACATAGGGCATGATACAATAAACACACTTCAGCGGGTGGCTTGCTGAAGTGTGTTGCATTATTTTGGTGAATTTTTAAGCGTATTATATTGTTCCATGTCGTGGATCAGTTTGCGGAAGGTGCTCATTTGTTCGTCTGTCAGATTGGACTTCATGAGCTGCATATCATCCGAAAGCCCCAGCAGGTAGTCAGCAGATATCTGAAATACATTGCAAAGTTTGATCAGAACCTCAATGGAGGGATATTTCTTGCCCTGCTCATAAGCAGAAATCGTCCCCTTCACCAGATCCAGCTTATCTGCCAGCTGCTTTTGGGTCATATGCTTTTCATGGCGCAGATCCCGCAGTCTTTCGCCAAAGTATTGCATAGCATCAACTCCTATCTACATGTATTATATACATATATAGTCTACTGTTAGTGCTAAAAGTATGCTAAAAGATGACCAACGATTGGAGTTGATGTTATAATCATACTGTGTTTTTAGAATTTAATAAGATTACGTTGGGATAATTGCTTATTAAAATCTATTTAATGAATCAAGTTTATTTACAGAATGGAGGAGAACGTATGCTAAATATTAAAGTAAAGTTTTTTGAGGGTAGCATTATCGAGGCCCTGGAAGGTGGAATATATCAAATTAATATGCAGGTAAAAAATGATCAGTCTGAGGAAAAAGAAAAGGTGCTGTATATTGGACAGTCGTATTGCCGGTTGATACGAGGAGCAACGCATTTGTACAAATTATGCAGGAAACCGGAGTATTTTGGTTTTACGGATGAAATGCTGCAGGATAATAAAATTACATTAAAGTTTTCCTGTTTAGATTTTCCAACAAATATGAAAACGGCAAATCAGGGAGACAGGAGGAGAGCTGAAACAAAATATGTTAAGACGAATCATCCGTTATTACAAAATGGGTGGGGAGACAGAATCAGAAAGGATAAAAATAAAGCAGTTATGGATTTTTACGAAAATCTTAAATAGTAATCTGGAAACAATGATTAATGCGAAAAAGGAGACTACTATGAAATACATAAATAAAATTGTCATTTTCACTTTGGTTATTTCTATTATTTTAGGGGGCATATATGTCCCTGCAAATGTTGACGCGGCTATAAATAAAGGGACGGTTCGTTTTTCTGTAAAAAATCACAAGATTAAGCAGGGACATTCTGTAAAGATCAATATCATAAAAAGGAATGTGAGGGGCTCCCTGAAGGTAAAGATGAAATCATCAAACCAAAAGATCCTTCAGGTAAAAAAGAATCGAGTAACCGGAATGAATCCCGGTAAAGCCACTGTTAGACTTAGTTATACTTTGAATGGAAAGAAAAAAATAAGAAATATTAAATTTCTGGTTACGGCAAGTAATAAGGCTGTAGCAGTTACTACTGGCACTGCTTTTAATCCGAATAAATCTCACTACGATGAGGACAAGCTTCAGGAAATCATGGCTGGATATGATAATCCAGAGTATTTTGATTTCAACAACTATCCTAATAAGGTTAATTGGAATGAAGATTTTATGGGTGATAGTGATAGATATATGGTTAATAAAGAGTGGCAGACTCTTCCAGCGTATGTTCGTGGTACTGTTATTTATTTCAATACAAAAATTAAATTTTGTCCTGAAGGGGCAGACTCAGAAGGAGCAGATGGAGAAGCAATAGGATCAGAATTAATTAGAATATTTCATCCAAGATCATTAGTATTTGCACATGAATGTGCTCATATATATGGTCATTTTGCAGAAAATTACACAAATCTAAAAGCTTATAGTGAATATAAAAAGAATCCAAAAAAATATGGAACTTATGGTAGTAATAGCAAGAGAGAATTTTTTGCTGAAAGCATAGCTAATTATGTTCATGAAAGTACTAATTTATTTGATGAAACTTTTATAAAATTACGTCTTAAGGAATATCCTATTCGGATATATAAAAGAGATTTACAAACTTATTCTATTTATTATGCTGTTATTAGCATGAAATTTGAATATACCGGAACCGGTTATTCTGATTTTCATTGGAAAACTTTAAAAGAAGAGGCTGATAGTTATGTTAAAGAATTTTGTAAAAATCGTGGGTATGATGTAAAAATGTTTAGTAGCGATCGCGGTATTGCCAGTAGATATGAATTAGTTGATGAATTTACAATTGAATAATTTTTAAGGGATGATATCTTTCGTGGTATCATCCTTTTTAGGTATAAGAAAATGCTCGTTTGCCCTTTTTATTGATGGAAAGTTTCTTCCTGTTCTTTTATATTTTGCCCCTATATGCCGATATACTATCTATAAGGAAATCAGGGAGGATTCTATATGAAGAAAAAATCAATATCAACCCTGCTGGCTGCGCTGCTGTTTTTGACAGCGATATTGTCGCCGTGTCAGATGGATAAGGCATCTGCGGCAGCAAAGATCAGGGTATCCAAAACAAAGGTTACAGTTGTAAAGGGAGATCGAATTACGATCAAGGTCAAAAACGCCGGGACAAGGAAGATCAAAGCCAAGGTATCCGATCGAAAAATTGCTTCGGTAAAGGTGATCAAAAAGAAAATTCGGATTACCGGGAAAAAGCAGGGAAAGACAAAGGTTACGTTGACGGCATATCATATGAAGAAATGTGTGGTAAACGTAGTGGTTGTACCGGACGAAGAGGGAGAGGTTGAGGTCGTTATTCCGACAAAAGCTCCGACGAAAAGACCGTCGGCAAGTCCATATGTCAGAGTGACCACAAAACCAACCACAAAACCAACCATAAAGCCTTCTGCGAGACCATCACAGCTCCCGGGTATAGAGCCGGGAGTGACGGCATCGGCAGAACCAGACCGGAGCGCAAAACCGGCAGAGACAGTGGCACCGACAAAGAAACCGGGGACACCAGAGCAGCCGGAAGCGTCTGTGAAACCAACTCCTACAGAGCTTCCAACTACAGATACCCCGGCATCCAGTCCGAAAGCTACAGTCACACCGGAGCGCACACCAAAAGCAAGCGCAACGGCAAAGCCGGCGAAAACACCGGCAGCTACACCGAAGGTAAGCGCAACGGCAAAGCCGGCGAAAACACCGGCAGCTACACCGAAGGCAAGCGCAACGGCAAAGCCGGCGAAAACACCGTCAGCTACACCAAAGGTAAGTGCAACACCAAAGCCGACAACGACTCCGGCAGCTACACCAAAAGCGAGTGCGACGGCAGATCCAATCATAACAGCAAAGCCGACCATCACACCGACAGTCAGTGCAACAACGACACCGACCGATGTCCCGGCGGCTACATTGCAAACGACACGTCTCTGCTTTGCGGAAAAATCTCTATATATTGGAGAGAGTACGGAGGCACTGCAGGCGGATTGGGGAGAACCGGAGCGTATCGATCCGCTGCCGCAGACAAATATGACGGCATATATTTATAATGGTAACAGTACCACGGAACCATATCTTCTGGTTGGCATCAAGGATCAGAAGGTTGCTTCTTATTTCACGATTGGAAAGGGCTTTACCGTTTATGATGCTACGGTGAACACAGTGGACGGTACTGCGGCGCAGCAGACAGAGCTGGTGCAGGAGGGCGCAAGTGCAGCGTCTATGGTGGATGCCGGATGGAGTGAAAATACAGATAACTTTTACGCCCTGAATAGTGACAAGCAGGAGGCGAAGGAAGGCACGGAGGCATATTACCGTTTAACGGACAATGCTTATATGTATGCGTTCAGTGATTTCTATGATGGGAAAGACAAAGCAGTTTATGGATTTTATGCATTTTCCAAAGACTGCAACAAGTATAAAATGATCTATCGGACGTATATGACATATAATGATGAGATTTTGCGGGCGGCAGAAACACAGGTTTGGGAAATGACAAATGCATATCGGACTTATATGGGGCTTTCCAATCTGCAATGGGAATCAAAAGCGGAGGCGGCAGCCAGAGGTCATAGTCAGGATATGGCAGACAATAATTATTTCCAACACAATAGTCAGGATGGCACAAGATTTTTTGCCCGCCTGCAGGCGGAGGGGATCAGTTACCGCTCGTGCGGCGAGAATATCTGTGCCGGCAGTGGCGATGCAATTTATATGGTGATTGGCTGGATCGGTTCCTCCGGTCACAGAAACGGTATCCTGACCCCAAGCTTTAAATATATTGGAGTCGGTGTCGCATACAATGCTTCTGCCAAATGGCTGGTTTATGCCACACAGGATTTCTGGGGTTAAATAACAAAATGTTGAAATAATAAAACACCACGATCTGGAGAGTTAAAAAGATATTCTTTATAACAACTTCAAACCGTGGTGTTTTTGATATAAGAAAGTTTGAGTTACCAATATTTCGACAATTGCCAGCGGCTGGTTTACTGATGCTCCTCAACATATTTCATCAGGAACAGATCGTCCTCCGGCATCTGACAGCCCACAATGTAATGTCCCTCGTTATTAGAACAGCGGATAATACGTCCCTCCAGCAGGTTATGGGATGGAACTTCAAAATGCTGGATCTGCAGGGTGATCCTTGTACCCTTTGCAGTAGCAAAGAAAGCGGCGTCTGTAGTAAAGGCAAAACCGTTTCCGCTGATATTTTCCAGCCTGCCTGTAAACTCCTGTCCGGTTTCCGGGACAGTGATGAGACAGTCGTTATTGATATCCATACGAGGATATTTACGGCGGTTATTGATCTTTGGACGGGAACTGATCTGTATCTGATAAATTCCATTATTGTCCGGGAAGATCTTTGCTTTATCCCAGCAGTAAAGGACATTGCCTACTGTAACCTGTATGTGGCAAGGTGTGGTTTCCGTGATTCTGGCAGAGGTAGGGAGTGTGATCGAGATGCCCTGCGGTGTTTCCTCCACAAGCTCGCCATGGTATGTGCTGTTTGATGTATCATCAGGAGAGACGATCACCTTCATACCGGGTGTCAGATCCTCCAGTCCCATAAATCCGCCAATGCCAAGCTCGCACATCAGGGCTTCAACGACATTTTCAATTGTGTCGATATTGACGGCAGTTTCATCGTATTTACTTAACATTTTGTGACAGATTTCATTGGAATCCGCAATGCCGGAGGTCATGTCCTCTACGGTCGCGGATACCTGTCCCATATTTGTTACAAGCTGATGGTTTGACTGCTCCACCTGTTTCATTGCATCATCAATGGTATGTATGTGTTTCTCGATCTCCGTGGAATCTGCGGTAATAGTGGTTACACTTTCATTCGTCTTGGATACCTTCTGGAGTGTATCCTGGATCAGATGAAGGGTGTTTTCAATCGCATTTGTCATACAGTCGGAGGTTCCTTCCAGACGGATCAGCGCCTCCTGGATCTGGCCGGAGGATTCTTTAGTCTCAGCACTTAAGGTACGGATCTGATCTGCAACAACGGCAAAGCCCTTGCCGGCTTCTCCGGCTCTGGCGGCCTCAATGGAAGCGTTTAATGCCAGCAGGTTTGTCTGGTTGTTGATCTTTTCGATAGTTCCGGTTTCCTCCTTCACCATTTCGAACTCTGTCTTAAATGCCTGCAGTGTCTGCTCCGTTTCGGAGGAAAGTTCGGACATGGTCTGTGTGGTCTGCAGCAGACTCTTTAAGTCAACGGAGCTGTTTTTGGCGTGAGTGCCGGACTCATCGATCAGTGTTACCACTTCTCCGATCATGACAGCAATCTGCTGTACCTGTGAGCTGATATCAGAGGTCATATCCACAGAGGAGCTTGTCGTATCCTGCAGATTTGTTTTGTTGTCGTTGAGAGTATCCATCCGGGAAGCAACAATATCAGCTCCGTGTTTGTTCTCGCCAGCAAGCTCCCGGACTACGATCACGCCGTCCATAATGGAATTGCTGGCTGTTTTTACCTTCTCTACGGTAGTGATCACGCGGTGAAGATCATTTTTAATGCTGTCAGTCATAGCGCCGTCCGATTCATTCAGATGGCGGATGGACATGCCGTAGCAGATATAACAAAGGATAATGCAGGAAAGCTCCAGCTGATAGTCCTTCATATTGGTGGAGGAATTCATACCCAGCACCATGTAGCGGTATATGGAGCTTCCGATAATGATAATGGCATTGACAATACCGCAGTACCGCATAAACAGCTGATCCTTATAGATCACCAGAAGACTTGTCACCGGCAGTATATAAGTAAATGCGATCGGTGATGATGTGGTACTGATCACATAGGTATAGAAGATACCGTAGCCAATGACCAGATCAAATTTGTAACGGGTGGTATCCCAACCCCTGACCCGGAGCAGGATCTCTCCGGCAATAAACGGGATCCAGCATAATGCCAGAAATGTCAGATAATAACCGGCACTGTACAGCCCCTGGGAAAAGTCAGAACCATAATTGGCAGATAAGAGAATGGCAAAGATCAACCAGATCTTACGTGCCTTCCGATTTGCTTTTTCTTTAAATAGTTTTTCGTCGTAATTCATAGAATTTCCTCATTTCTTGTGTGTCACAGCTTTTTAAAATAATCTGTCATTGCATGAAATACTTGTGTGCTTTCCGGCAGCTCCGGTTCAAATGCACTGAAAGCGTGAGTCAGTCGTGGATCATCAGGAAAGTCCATAATTTGGGACTCCATCTGAGCACGGTCCAGTGCCATCTTAAACTGCATGGTATAACGGCGCAGATGGTCTTTGCCGCTGGTGACCAGAAAGCATGGTGGCAGGGATTTCATAATGTCCGGGTGCTCCGGGTTGACATATGGTGCAAACGCAGAGCGGCGGTATTTCGGTCCGTAAAGGTATTTTGGCATAAAAAGTCCGATCTGATCGAATTTGTTCGTATAAAACATACCGCTGATCAGACCAAGTGCCTTCAGAGGTAATGCTGAAGGTGTCACACCGGCGGCTTTTGCAACCTTTGGATTGCGCTGTGCGGCCGTGGCATATACCAGAAGGCATGCACCGCCGCTGTCACCTACGGCATAAACATCAGCGGAATTGCCGCGATATCTGTCCAGTTTCTTCTGAATAAAATCCATCGCCTGAAAAATATCACTGATCTGGTCATAGATCGTGCAGTCCGGGATCAGCCGGTACTCCACATTAAAGACCAGATAACCCAGAGTGCAGAGTCTGGCACAGAAATACTGGTTAAACTCCTTGCTGCCGAGAAGCAGGCCACCTCCGTGGATATTGATGATCACAGGCCATCCCTCTGCCGGGGCAGTGCCTGACGGCTCCATTATATCCAGACGATGTGCTTTGATACCATCCGTGGCATAGGGAATCCCCTTTGTCATGGTGATATCCTCCGGAAAGGTAAAACGTTTGTTGCGGTTCTTGTACTTCCGGTAGAAGTCCTCCCGTTGTTTGTAAAATATATTCTCAATTATTTTGCTCATGCTTTACACGCTCTCATTCGTAATTATTCACTTTCTATGATACAGAATTTTTTGTTGATATTCAATCAGAAATTATAAAAAAATATCTAAGAGTGTTAATAAATCGTGCACAAAAAATTATTTATTTCGAATTCCATTTTGTAAAAATTGTACATAAAATTTGTAAAATCGTATTGCATATTTTGGAGAAGGATGATAATATATTTTTTGTAGCAAAAGAAACAACTCTGTGGGGGAGTTGTTTCAGTAATGTATTGGGCGTGATTAGGATGTGGAAAGACATTTTTTGTGGGGACAAAGGATGTCTTTTTTCTGAGTCAAAAACGGGGAACGATCGTGAAAAACAGTTTATATTTTGTGGGGATTTATCATTGTTTTTTATCGTTTCTTCAGTCCTGTTTTTTGGACAATTACATTTAGAAATTACATTCTGATCAGCCGGGAAGGAGACTTTTATGGCTTTACGAAAAAAAGCAATGGCCATTGTCCTGAGTATGGCAATGGTGGCAACCTCGCTGTCGCTCCCAAATATGACAGCGAAAACAGCAAAAGCTGCCGGAAGCAGCTTTCAGAACCTGAACCAGTCGCAGATCACGGAGGCGATGGGGGTCGGGTACAATCTCGGAAACTCACTGGAGGCCGCAAGTGCAGGCACTCCGAACGAAACAGCCTATGGCAATCCAAAGCTCACAGAGGATCTGGTTCTTGCAGCGAAGGATGCCGGCTTCAAATCAATCCGTATTCCGGTATCTTATCTGAGCATGATCGATGACAATAACGGATACAAGATTGATTCTACATGGCTTGACCGTGTGCAGCAGGTGGTGGATTATTGTGTGGACAATGATATGTATGCCATTGTGAATATGCACGGTGACGGCTACACCACAGTAAACGGCGGATGGCTGTTGTGCGGAAGTGGTGACCAGACAAAGATTAAAGCAAAATACAAAGCATGCTGGGAGCAGATTGCCGATCGTTTCAAAGGTTATGACGAGCATCTGATCTTTGAGTCTATGAACGAGGAGTTTGATGGAACTTACGGAACCCCCGGCAGAAGTGCCTATGCAAATATAAATGCGTACAATCAGATTTTCGTGGATACCGTACGCAGATCCGGCGGTAACAACGATCAGAGATGGCTGTTGATCCCTGGATGGAATACCAATATTGATTATACGGCAGGGGATTATGGCTTTGAAATGCCGACAGATAATTATCTTTCTTCTAATATCGCATCCGGACAGAAAAGAATTATGATCTCTGTTCATTATTATGATCCATGGGATTTCTGTGGTACTGAGTCCGGAGCTGTGACCCAGTGGGGTGACAGTGTCACAGATGCATCCAAGAAACCAGGCTGGGGCGATGAGTCTTATATGGCATCCCAGTTCAAAAAAATGTACACCAAATTTGTTTCCCAGGGATATCCTGTGGTCATTGGAGAGTTTGGTGCCATCAATAAGGAAAATTACGACAGTCAGAATAAGATCTGCCGTGCCGAATATTATCAGAAGGTTTGCTATTATGCAAAGCAGTATGGTATGATTCCGGTTGCATGGGACAACGGTTATAACGGAGAATATGGATTTGCAATTATCGACCGTTATTCCAATAAGGTTGTTCACCAGGAGCTGATGGATGCCATGATGGAGATCTATGGCGGAGATCAGTCTGCAACTGCTACAGGAATTACACTGAATAAATCATCTCTGACCGTTCATATCGGAGATGAGAAGCAGCAGCTCACCGCGACGCTGACACCGGCCGACAGCAAGGATAAGGTTGTGTGGAGCTCCAGCGATGAGAGTGTTGCTTCTGTGAACTCCAAGGGACAGGTAACCGCAGTTGGAGCAGGAACCTGCACCATTACAGCGTCTGTGCCTCTGGGATACAAGGCAACCTGTCAGGTGACAGTGCCAAAGGCAGAATATGTACGAGCTAAAATGTATCTGCTGGAAACCGCAAGCTGGCAGTCTGTGATCAGTGATGAGTATGTTGATATTTATTCCGGCGGCGGAGACTTCTCGTTGTCTCTGGAGGCAACCAAGAGCCAGCTGCAGAACATTGGCTCTCTTTACATTAAAGATATCAATGTGGCAGATGATGAGGCCTCTGTATTTAATAAGGCAACGGTAAAGGTAAAATCCTTCGAGATCAATGGACAGAAATATACCATGAAAAATGATACCTTTACCTATGATGTATCACAGAAGGCATCCGATGATGGTCTGATTTGTCCAATCTTTAATTTCTCATTTATTAATGTTTGGGCAAATACCCACATCAATAATGTGACGGTAGAAAATTCAAATTATAAGGCATACTTTAATAATGTAAACTATCAGACAATGAATACCGTTAAGATAAACTTCGAGGTATCCGGAATTGACGGAAATGTAACAGAGCCAACCGCGGCACCAACAGTAGAGCCGACAGTAAAACCAACTGTTGCACCGACGGCAGAGCCGACAAAGGCACCAACGGCAAAACCGACAGAAGTACCAACAGTAAAACCGACCGTTGCACCGACAGCAAAACCGACAGAAGTACCAACGGTAGAGCCGACTGTTGCACCGACTGTAAAACCAACAGAAGTACCAACGGTAGAGCCGACTGTTGCACCGACTGTAAAACCAACAGAGCCTCCGGTGATCACAGGAGAAAAGGTGATCGTATCGAATCTGGCATCCACTTATGCAACTAATGATGCATCATGGCTGATGGATGCAGCAGATGATGATATTGTAACAGTTGTTTATACCTGTACGGATCCTTCTCACGGAAACTGGGGCATTCTCGGCTGGGGAGCGTCGGTAGATGATCAGTGGCAGAACGGTGATAATTATTCAGCCGCAGGCAATGCTGCAGAGGAGATCACCAGGGTATATACAGTTAAAGAGCTGAAAGCATCTTTGAATATTAAGGATAATTCCAATGTATCATATCTCTGCCTGTCTGTATGGAATGGTGGAAAGATTGTGAAGCTTTCCATTGCAGGTAATGGCAGTGAGACACCGGAGCCAACGGTAGAGCCTACTGCAGCACCTACAATTGCACCAACGGTAGAGCCGACCGTTGCACCAACACAGGCACCAACAGTCGCACCTACTACAGAACCGACAGTGGCGCCAACCGTTGCACCTACTACAGCACCGTCTGACGACAGCAAGGTAACAGGAACCGTGAAACTCACCAGTGACTGGGGCAGCGGCGGAATTGCACAGATCACCCTTACAAATAATTCCGACGTAAGCTTCACAAACGGCTGGACCGTTGAGTTCACGCTGGACCGTGAGATCACATCTATGTGGAGCGGCGAGTGCACAAGCCTTGGCGGCAATCGTTACCGCATAAGTAATCCGGGCTGGGACGGTAACTGGGCTGCCGGAAAGACCATTACCCTGAATTGTGGTGTTGGCGGCGGAAGTGGCGCACCGGTTATCAGTGATATTGTATTAAAATAGCCTTTCTGTGATAAACAAAAAACCAACAATTTTGCCATAGTATAGTAATAAATAGACGGCATTCGCAATTTATCGGTTGCGGATGCCGTTTTGTTGTAATAAAATATAAGTGGAATGCTTATATCGTTGTGACATATGTGAAGGCAACATTAGGAGAAAAACTTGTCTGTAATCGTTATTTTGATGGGCTGATGGTTACAGCTCCCTGGGCCGTGATTTTTGACGGAGTAACGTCATGGACGGTAAATCATCAGGATATTGTCCCGGCAATTCTTGTTTTGGGGATTTATGTAGATTTTGAAAATCCGGCCATCCGTAAGCTGACACTCCATAATGAGCGGATGATCGAAGGTTTTGCGACTCTGGTGGAAAAAAGGAGGAAATAATGTATCAGATAACATTATATGATGATTGCAGTAATCCGATCGCAGATGGTACGGTGTCCTATTATGTGGACAGTCTTGAGGAGTTTGAAGAGAAGTGGGTGCCTTATGCCGAGAAGAATTTGAAAGAACGGTTAAAACGTTACTATCGATCCAAAGCGGGAGAGATTGTGACGGATTATTACAGTGATTCAGAGAAATTAAATATCGTGCAGCAGGATGAATATGCTGAGATCCTGGAGGAAAAGAGCTTTGAGGAAAAGGAGCTTGATATCACATTGTCCAATGTGTATTGGTGTACGACGGATTTTCATATAGCAGATCTGAAGTATGTGATCCGTAAAATAAAATATAACGGAAAATATCTGCTGGTGACAAAATATGATATTAAAGGAATTTACCGCAAAAAAGAATTCCCGGATGGAACGGGATATTATTGCGATACGGCTGAATTTTACGGAAATGCTATCTGTGAAGTAAACCTTACCCCGAATTTTGACTGTGAAACCATGCGTAATAAATATACTACAGCAGATGCTTTTCTGGAAGATACCATTAAATGCTTTGTCTGGATACCGATGGCAGAGAGCGAAAAAGAAGAGGAGCTGCAGATTCAGCGGTTGCCTATGCAGGAATTAGAGTGGCTGCTTCGGGACATTCCGGGGGAAGCCGGATGATCACGGATGTACCGGATACATTATATCAATAAAGAAATAGAACCAAAAGAAAGGAAGATATATTTGGAGAAAAATATACGTTTGCGGGGACAGATAGAATTAGAGGAAGATTTACATAAAACGTTGACCCTGATTTCTTCCGATTGGAAGATGCAAAATAACAGGAAGGATCAGCAGACCGGCTTTATTTATAGGACCCAGTCGTTGGAAGAATGTCTGCGGCAAATTGAAAAAACAGGTGTTGATAAGAATTATGCACTTCACCGCTGGTACAATTTTAAAACATCGGTACAGTGTGAATATATTTTTTGTGAGTATGGTGCAATTCATGAAACAAATGTATATAACCATGATGTGGACATTTATATTAACCATGTTCCCTTTGATGTGAAACTGACCGTGTATCCGGCAAAGTTATATTCCAGGCCGTACGATCTGTCTACCAGAGAGGGGAAAGATGCAATGATCCGCTGGTATTACGCCAGTCAATCCCAGCAGAGCAGGAAGCAGCTGTTAAATCGTCTGTATGTAGTATGTGATGGGGCTGACGGGGAGGAGAAGCTTGCTATGAAGAGCAATTTTTCCCTGATGAGGGAGCAGATCTCGGCGTTTATGGAGCAGGTGAAAGAAGATGGATTGCACGAAATTACGATTACGGATCAGGGCAAAGCATACAGGCTGAAAAGTGATATCATATATTTGCATTAAAAGGAAAGGTGAAGCGGATTACTTCACCTTTTTAAATACAAAAATATATTCATGTTTAAAGATATAAAAGTCATTTGTGATGGCACGGTATCGCCAGATGCCCTGTTGATTTGCTTTTCCCTTGGTTTCTCCAAAGTTTTTCACCAGAATTGCTTTTAATAAAAAGCCTCGTTCCATAAATTGATTCATACAGTAAAATCCCAAAGGAATCACCTGGCTGTTGGCATATTTATCACCGATCACACAGGCACAGTAACGGTTCTTTTCCAGATGTTTTGTGGAATTGTCAATCACTTGTCCGAAGGATTCCAGAAATTCATCCAGCGTGGAAGTGTTTGACAGATCCTTTTCATTGTCAGAAAATTTAATGATATCCCAGTACGGCGGATGCATCATAACAAATTGCAGCTTGTCAATGCCGACGGATGACATCACCTCCTCGATGTTCACTGTGCGGCTGTCTCCGGTTACGGTCCTGACAATGCAGTTCTTACGCTGCTCCGTCCGGATTCGTTCTTCGGCCTCCTGTACCACGTCCGGCTGCAGATCAATACCGATAGAATTTCGTCCCAGACGCTGTGCCTCGATCAGGGAAGTACCACTCCCCATAAAAGGGTCGAGGATCCAGTCACCCTTTTTGGTATACCGGGTAAAAAGCTGATGGGGAATCTGTGGCACGAAATTCCCATGATAATCTCCGGAATGTGCACCGGAATTGTCCCGTTTCTCGATCAGCCATAAGGAATCTGTATTGATATCGCTGTATTCTTTCCATTTTTTTGGATCTAAATCATTATATTTTGCCATTTTACTTGCCCTTTTGATGGTTTCCTGATGGAAAACGTCATTTTCTGTAATTATATTATTTGATCAGACAGTGCAGATATTCTTTCGTGGAATTTGCCTTGATGTTGCGGTTTTCGTCCTTGTCTGCCTTGAATCTCCGGTAGTCCGTTGTAAAGGTCTGATATTTACCGTAACGGGACATAATTTCGCGGATCGTTTCCAGAGACATCAATCCTTCATTGTTGTAGCTTAAGAAAATATATTTAAAATCCGCATGCCGGATCAGGTCGTCAAAGGTTTCTGCTACGGTGCGTTTGGAACAATATTTGCTCTTCTGTTCGGTGGAGCTGCGCAACCCTGTTACGCCACGAAGCTCCGGATGATCATATCGGGCAATTGTCTCCAGAACATGATAATTGGAACAATATTGTCTCGCATTGTAAGGCGGGTCCAGATATAATACATCTCCACGAATGGTCTGGATCAATGTGTTGATATCCTCATTATAAACAGTCCCCACCGGTCCATCAATGACCGGAAGAAGCTCCAGCTGAAATTTCTTCTGGGCAGATTTTTTGATATGCTTCAGAAAAGCACCATAAACCGATGCGGTATTTGCATATTTATCAATGGAATTTACCAGGCTTGCCAGATAATAAAAATAAGTATGGTCATCCATTTTGCCGGCTGTATGAAGCCGCTCCAGCTCTGTCCGGATCGCATCGCATTTCATGCCGTTTTCATTTGTAAAATAATTTCGTCCCGAACCGGAACCCTCACAATAATTCCGGTAAATAAAGCCCTCCATAGGGGGAAGAGCGTTTAATGTATCCAGCCACTTGGTATCTAACTCCGGTACATTCTCGATATAGTGTTTATTTAATACATAGCTGTAATATTGAATGTCATTTGCAATCACAGTACAGCCCTTTGACTTGTAGGTCTGGCCGACAACACCTGTGCCTGCGAACAGATCTGCAAAGACATAATCACCGTTTTTGTAGCTGGTCACCTCTTCAATGGTCGTTTCCAGAAAGTCCATTAGAGAGTATTTCGAGCCAATATAATTCATTTTAATCCTCATTTCTAAGTCGTATGTTATACATCTATACAATGAAAAAGAGTACCATATTTCGAGGGAAAAAGCAATCAAAGGGGGAGGGGAGGATAGATTTGGTACAGGAAGAAAAAAGGAAAAATATAATGACAGGAAAAGGGATTGCAGAAAAGATATTTTGTAGAAAAATGCAGAAGGATATGGTAAAATGATTTCATCTTATATAAAATGAAGTTTCTGGTAAATCGGAAGAATTTACAGGGGGGAGAAAAATGCCTAGGAAGAAAACAAAAGTAGAACTGTTTGAAGAATTAGCGGGAATTGATGAAAATGGCTGCAGCAGATGGGTGAGTGTAAAAGAATTTGTCGGAAGATACGCAGAACTCCAACTCTTTAACGGGGCGGGGTGGTCCCGTGACGATGGACCCTTTGGTAAAAAGTATCAGGTAGAACGTGACAGAAGCAGAACTCCGGGCAACAGGGTTGACGCACTCAGAACAGTTGGCTTTGCGATAGACAGTGCGCGTACAGCATATATTGATCCGGAAATAAAATGTATTATTAAATCAAAGAGATGTGTTGTTCTTGGAACTTCTAATCCGGAAGTTGATCACAAAAATGGAATGAAAAACGAAAAACGGGTTATGCAGAACATTGATCAGAGATTGTCTGATTTTCAACCGTTAAGTAAAGCAGCAAACGATGCAAAACGACAATTTTGCAAAGAATGCAGGGCATCAGGAAAGCGGTTTGATGCCACAAAGTTAGGGTATCCTATGTCGTTTTATCAAGGAGGGCCATATCATCATAATGAGGAGGATGCCTGTGTGGGATGCTACTGGTATGATCCTTTGGAGTTTAGACGTCATTTGCAGGAGAAAAAATAAAATTCGGTATCCAAAAGGATAATTTTGAAATCGGATATCATCTAACATCAAAAATGACTTCTAATCATAAAAAAACGCTTAAATACTATTTCAAAAATATTGAACGTGTGCTATAATTGATTTGCTTATATAATATCTGGATAAAAATTATTGATACGAAGGGAGAACAATAATATGTTATTGGTAGGTGTGAAAGAAGAAGCTGGCTGGTTAATGTCCAGGTGGAACCTGACATATCCGGTGGAATGGGACAAGCTTTGCAAGGCGGTTCATTTTGTATATGACTATTATGCTGATGTAGAGATATTAATGGATGGTCAACAGGTACAGATTGGCAATAAAATGGAGCTTCTCCGATTAAAAGAAGTCAGCAATCTTACGGTCAGGGGAATGTCTAAAATCATAGGAGTCCCAATTATGATTACATTTTATAATCAATTACAGGCGGTTGATGTGAATGTTGCTGGGATGACGGAGGAGTTCCAGACGGCAGATTATCAGAAGTTTAATATGTCGATGGGGCAGTATATGGATAGTATTGAGATTGCGATGCATAGGTAAGATTATAGAAGGAACATAAGATATAATTGATAAGAAGAGGAAGAAAAATGGAAATTAATGATGCGCTTCAAGAAATGCACAAAAAAATAAAGAAAGCCGGAAAGGCACCAGTATTGTTTGTCGGTTCTGGAATATCAAGAAGATATTATAATACACCGGACTGGAGAACATTGCTGAAAAAGGTAGCTGAAAAAGTTGGAGTTTTAAATGAGCAAATAGAAAAATGGGGAAGTAATGAAGAAATAGCAACGGAACTGGAATATCATTGCTTTGCAAAAAATAAGCCGGATTACGCTGATGGAGAAAATAGAAGATATCCATTAAGAAAAATCATTGCACAAATCATAGGAGAGCAGGAACCGATTCAAGATTTTGAAAAAAAGAAAGAATTGAATGAATTAGGAAAAATTATTCCTACGGCAATCATTACCACAAATTATGATAAATTATTAGAGAAAACATTTGGAAATTTATGTGATGTCTGTGTAGGGCAGGATATTATTTTTTCGGATAGGAATAGTCAACGTAAAACTATATATAAAATTCATGGAAGTATTTCAAATCCGGAATCTATTGTAATAACGCAGGAAGATTATGATAGATTTATGGAAACCAGTAAATATTTATATGCAAAATTAATGACTTTATTTTGGGAAAATCCAATCGTCTTTATGGGATACAGTATAAGTGATGAAAATGTAAAAAATGTTTTGGATACTATGTTGGAAGTCATGACTGATGAACAAAAACATGATTTTGAGCAACGAATATGGGTATTGGATTATGTTGCTGAGGATGCGCAAGAAACATTTGGCGAGATGGAGCTTTGTACAGGAAGAAATACAGCAAAGATAAATAAATTTTGTTTAAATAAATCATATGGTGAATTTTATCAGGCATTAAGTCGTGTCTCTAGAGAGATACAGGAAAATGATTTGATGTTTACAATATCTAACAATGCAATTAATCTATTGATAGAGCCGTTATATCAATATCAGGACAAGTTTAAAGTAGTCGTGAGGGAATTATTGCAAAATGCAATAGATGCTTGCAAAAAGGGTGGTAAATCTATAAACGTTAGGATAAACGTGATTGTTGAGGAAGATGAAAATATAGTTAAATTAGAGGTTTGTGACTGTGGAATAGGTATGGATCTTGATGATATTAAAAACTATTTTCTGACAATCGGAAATTCGAGCAAGAAGGAGAGTGATTTGACCGGTAAATTCGGAATAGGCATTTTGTCCGTTTTTCTGATTGGAAGGGAGGCAAGAGTATATACAAAAAAAGAATCTGCTATGCCTGTTGGAATTCGTATTTTTGAGAATGATAATGAGAAAAAAGTAGAAAGAATTGATGAATACAAAAAAGAATACCAAAGTGAAAGTGGAACAATTATTGAAGTAATTATTGAAGACGAACACATTGTAGCCAATTTAAAAAATGAAACACAAATGGATAAAATACTGGTTTCTTTAGGACTGGATAATTATTGTGTGTGGGACGACTCTAATATTTCGATTTATTTTGATAAAACCAACGAGAAAAAAACTCTTGACAAATTTGATGTTAAAAAAATGAATAAAGAAAAAGAGGATTTGTATATAGATCAAATATATTCTGAGGATAATAGGCAAAACCATAAAAACGGAATAGCGTTGATTAATGATATGATAACAAAGGTTACATTTGGAAGGGACTATAAGATTAAAAATGCAGACATTCCTTTTTTTGCGGTAAAAACAAAAGAAAAATGGCAGGATGATATTTGCCCTAATCTTTCCAGGAGTGAGGTTGAGATTTGCGGTGGTTTAAAAATGGATATCGTTTCAGCTATATATAAACAGGAGGTTGAAAAACTTATAAGTGAAATAAAGAAACAAACGAATACAGGAAAGAGTTCAGCATTGATTTTAAGGAATGAAGTGATTAGCAATTGCAGACTATTAAAGAATCAAAAGATTATTTATGAAGGAAATGCAATAGTAATTCCAAAAACTTATTTGGAATATTTTCGAGTGTATGGTTCAAAAAAAATTTTTGAGAAAATGGTAGGAATAGAAAAAAGTGACTATTGCGGTTACACAATTACTAAATCGGAATTAGGCAATATGATTTCAGGGGGACAAGCGATAGGGGTTGGTGTAAAGTTTTTAAATAGATATATATATTATGCAACAGGATCTTATAATGGATTTAGAATGCAGGTCATAAGGGATTTATTTAATGTATTGGAAATACCGAATGTACCTTATGACGATGCAACACGGATGTGGGCAAATATTCAACAGAATAAAGCAATTTATAAGAAAAAATATGAAGACGCGGCAGAAAATGGCATTCTTTGGCTGGATAACAGCTTTAATCGTAATCCGTTACAATTAGGTGCTGAGATATTCGATGACGTAATTATTGCTAAGGATAGCAAAGAAGGTGTTGATGGGTGCTTTATACAAATATTAGAACAAATGTTATCAACAGAGAACAAAATTAAGAAATATGTTGATGATAAAATGATAAAGTTATGGTGATTAAATGAATCGTTTTTGAACGGAAGGCAAATTTAACCAGCAGTTTACAACACAAGATCCATAATTTGTGCTATAATCATTTCCATATTGACACGACAGTATCTGGTACAACAAAATTCTGACAAGCAAATAGTGATTTGAAAGAAGGAGGCACAGTATGGAACGACCGCATTTTGATATTGTGGCAAGCGGAAAGCGAATGAGACAGATTCGCAAGCAGAGGAATCTCTCTGTTAAGCAGGTCATGGAATATATGGGATTTGAATCGACACAGGCCGTATATAAATGGGAAGCAGGAAAATGTTATCCCCAGGCCGACAATCTGGTAGCCTTAGCAATCTTATATCACGTAAGCCCGATGGAGCTTTTAGTGGAGGAGGACCTTGTGTCCTCCTCTGTTTGCATTCAAGGGAAAATTGCGGCATAGAGAAAATACAGCTGGAATATAAATATGGAGTTTGAAAAAGTGAACTACTGGTTGCTCGACATCTTTCCTCCGGCAGGGTATGATAGGTTCATCAACAAAATACAGACGCATACAGCAGATTATTTGATTAAATTATAATGGATGACAATATATAAAAAAGTTTTATATTTTCTGCGTCTGGTGAAATGACACGGGGGTGACAAATGTTACACCCGTGTTTGCAAATGAAGGAGGGAGACCATGAAAAGAGCATTTTGGTTTGATGAATCCTATACGGACCAGCAAATGGTAGACGCAATGCGCACCAAAAAGATTCACGCAGTTCATTTTATGAAAAGATATAAAAACCGCTCTGTGACGGAAAACGGTGCCATGGGATACCGCACGACCGGTAAAGCATTGCTTGATCTGAATTTCAAGGTTTCCTATTTGAGAGATAGTGATGAGGAATACATAGTCGAAGAATTTATAAAAGCATATCATGAATCGCCAAAGTATGCGGTTAAATGGCTTTTTTACCTGAGAGATATTCTGGAAGGATTGGGGGAGAGAAGAACCTTCCGGATCTGCCTGAAATATTTGGCGAAATCTCATTTTGATATTGCAAAGGCTGTGCTCCCTTATATTCCACAGTATGGCAGATATGATGATGCGTTGGTGTTGCTGGAGACGGAGCTGGCAGGAAACGTGGCATCTATGTATCGCCGACAGCTTGCCCAGGATCTGAAAGACATGGGGCAGCATAGACCGGTTTCGCTTCTGGCAAAATGGCTGCCTAGCATCAATACATCATCTGCGCAGACCAGAAAATACGCAGGAATACTTTGTCGATATTTTCAAATGTCTCCTAAGGTATATCGTCAGACATTATCCAAGCTTCGGGCATACAGTAATGTGGTAGAATCAAAAATGTCTGCATCGAACTGGTCAGAAATTGATTACGAAACCGTTCCGGCGAAGGCAAATATGATATATGATAAAGCGTTTGAAAAACATGATATTTACAGAAGATATTTGTACCTGATCAAAGTGTTTATGGGGGATGGCAAGCTTAATACCAATGGTCTTATGCCGTATGAAATTGTACATCGTATCACGAAAAACGGTTTTTACGGTGGATTGCGGGAGGACAATCTGGCAGAAATGTTGTGGAAAAAAATAATTGAGGATGGCTTCAAAAATGAGTGGGGGTTCGAGGATGCCATTGTTGTGGCGGATGGCTCCGGAAGTATGTATGCTAAGGCGTCCGGCAGCAGTTCCGTCCTGGCGATAGAAATCTGTAATTCTCTTGCAATTTATTTTGCAGAGCAGCTCAAAGGTGTTTTTCATAATAAGGCCATTACCTTCAGCGGACATCCGGAGTTTATCGATCTGCAGGACGATACAAGCCTGAGGGACAAGCTGGAGATCATGCGTGCCTATAGTGACGTTGCCAATACAAATATAGAGGCAGTTTTTAATCTGATTCTTGACATGGCAAAATGTCAAAATGTCCCAAGAGAAGAGCTTCCCAAGCAGGTGTTGATCATATCGGATATGGAGTTTGATCAGGCCACTGCTTCCGGTTACGTGCCGTGGGAAAATGAAAAATGGGACAGACCCAATGAGACATTATTTCGAAAGATTGAAAGGAGATACCAAGAAAACGGCTATCGAATGCCTCGTCTTATCTTCTGGAATGTGTGTGGACGGACAAATACGATACCAAAAGTAGACAACGAGGAAGGCTTGTGCCTTCTTTCGGGATTTTCTCAAAACGCTATGAGGGTGGCGGCGAATAAACAAAAGAAAGATCCTTATGAGGCACTGATCGCATTGCTGGATTCGCCGAGATACCGGGTGATCGGGGAGGCAATTAAGAGATATGTGGCGTGAGAGAATCAAGTGCATAACAGAAATCTTTGATAAAAAGTTTTTAAGGGTGTAGCGTATATGGAGAATGGGGATAAAAGACTAATATAGTATATAGGAGAAAATTATGATTAGAGTTTTATTCATCTGTCACGGCACTCCAGTTTTATGATAATGCATATCTTCGCAAAGTGGGGCAACACAGGGCAGAATATGGCGGAAAGCATTGAAAATACTACGTTTTCGACTACTAAGGCTCATAGGGGATTCGCCAGAATAGTCAAAGAAATTGGGAGAAATCCTTAGTAGTAAGGGACTACTTAGAGAGGTGAATTTGTGTATGTCAAGAAAATTTCAAGGTACAAATTATGCACATTATAAGAAGTGTGAAGCATGTGAAAGAAAAAAATTTTGTAATGAAGAAAATAAACCAATGACAGCATATAATATACTCCGAGATAGTGAGGGCTTCTATTATGTGTTCTGCAAATTGGAAGAAATAGATACAGTTCCTAAATTTACTCCTGATTCAGAGAAACGTAGAAGGGACTTAGAAGAATACGAAAAGAGACATAGACAGCTCCCGTTTCTTATGTCACCAATGATTACAAATGGTGCATTAGCCATAGAATTGGCATTTAAGTTTTTAATATTCAAAGAAAACTTAGAGTTCGAATGTGAGCACAAGCTGGACATTTTATTCTTACAATTACCACAAAAATATGGTGATGAGCTAAGAACAAAGATCTATGAACAGATTCATCAAAATGAAGAATCACTAATGAAGAATCTCAACCAGATTTCTAATTTGTTTGTAGAGGCACGTTACTCCTTTGAATGAGATACAATAGGATACTCCAATTTTTTTACAGATTTGGTTCACCTTGTTTGTGATTATGTCATTGATATGAAGAAAGAGTATATTCACGAGGAAGATGATATTTTAGCAGATGATTAGAGAATATGGAACTAAGGACGGAATGATTGGATTAATATTATTTGAGGGTTTTATATTTGAAGAATGAAAAAGAAATGCTATAATATGTGTTGAATAATTAAATGAAACTTTACATTTTCAAGGAAATATTGTAATATATAAAAAGAACATATGTTCTAAGGAGGCAAACGCATGGATGAAGCAATAATAAATAAGTTTATTAATAATGCGCTAGTATACCTCAGTTGTAGCTATGCTAGTGAGTTTGAAAATGCCAATACTAATATAAGAGAAATATATCCATATATTTTTCATGAATTATATCTTGATAAGAATAAATGTAAACAAGTTATGGAATATGATTCACTTGGAATTATGTATGAGTCAATTATTCCTAACAGTATAAAAAAAGATTTGGGACAGTTTTACACTAGAGAAGAGGGAATGATCGAATATATGTTAGATAAAGTAGATTTGCTTTCTGGAAAAATTTTGGAACCATCCTGTGGATCTGGTGTATTTGTTTGTAAAATAATAAAAAAAGTGGTCTCTATGTTACAAGATAAAGGGTATACTGCATGTCAGATTTTGGATTATATATGTGATAATATTTATGCTAATGATATGGATAAGAATGCATTAGTGATTACGGAAATAAACTCACTTGCTGAATTGCTACCATTGATGGTATGTGCCCGAAAGGAAAATGAAAATTATGTAATGCCTAGATTAAATATTAGTTCATATGATTTTACGAAAAAAAATATTTTTAAAGGCTATGCAATTATTATAGGAAATCCTCCATTTGTAACAATGTATGGAAAGCGTAGTAGAAATATGACGGAGGAAAAGAGAGCTTTTTATAATACATTTGATTTTGTACAGAACAAAAAAGGAAACAATAAGTTTAACTTGTCTATGTTTTTCATAGAAAATGGGCTAAAAGCACTTGAAGATTGTGGACATCTTTGTTTTATTATGGATATTGCGTTTTTTGAGACAGCATTCGTTGATTTGAGACGGTATATTGTGCAAAACTACACAATAAAATCTATAACTAGAGGATTGCAGGCATTTGAAGGTGTTGCAAGTGGACAGCTAATTATAGATGTAATGAATTGTTTACCTAAAAAGAATAATGTTGAATTAGTTAATTTTGAAAATAAAACTATTAAGCATATAGAGCAGGTGCTTTGGAATGACAAATCAAAAAAATACAAGTTTTTTGAACCGTTAAGCGAGATACAAGAACAAATAAATGAAAAGCTGACACAATATGATAATTTGGAAAAGTATTATCCAAACAAATGCTTGAGAACTTGTTGCGCATTGACAGGCAAAACAGATGAATTTATTGTAGATCCTGATGATTCAAAAGAATATCTTGTATTGCCTTATATTGAAGGTTCTAAGGGATTAACTGGAAAATTTCAACGTCCAACACCACAACGATGTATTAAATATGATTATGAGCTACAACTTAAATTGTCAGATCAATTTAAAGAGGAGTTGGAGAAAGCCGGAGTTAAAAATAAAAAAAGAGTTACGTTAGGAGATAAAGACGCTTATTTAGCACCAAAAGTATTTATTAGACAGAGTGCTACAGAAATAATAGCTACATATTGTGATAAGCCATATGCTGCAAATAATAGTATTTATATTTTAACCAATAAGGAAAATACAGAACAGAGTAAATCAATGTTGAAGTATACTTGTGGAGTGCTTAATAGTGATTTAGTAACATTCTATTGTAGAATTAATAAGATTATTAGAGCAGAAAAAGGGAAAACGCCACAAATTAAGATTTCTGATTTAAAAGATGTTAGGATTCATGTAGACAACCATTATTTCGAAGAAATTGTTCAAATTGTTGAGCAACTATTAAGAAACCCAAAAGACAAAATGTTATCTAGACGTTTAAATGAGCTTGTTTACATAATATATGGAATTGACGAGAATGAAAGAAAATTCATTACGGATTATTTAACTGCTTAAGAAAATATAAATGGGGAGTATCCCAAAGTTTGTGTAAACCTCCAAACTGATGTAAGATAAAATTACTCAGTTTGGAGGTTATTTTTATGGCAAGAAGAAAAGACAGCCCACAAAAAGCAGCAATGAGAGAAATGATGCGTGACTATCTGAAAAATAATGATATCAGCATCAAAGATGGCACCGATGTAAACAGTATCATGCGTGACATGATGTCTGTCCTTTTGGAAGGTGCTTTGGATGAAGAACTGGATGAGGAATTAGGATATTCCAAGTATGATTATCGTAACAAAGAAACAGACAACAGCAGAAACGGTCATTCCAGCAAAACCATGCACACCAGTTATGGAGATATGGATGTGGCGATTCCAAGGGATCGTAACGGTGATTATGAACCACAGCTGATTAAAAAATATCAAAATACCGTAACTCAGGACATGGAAGAAAAAATACTTTCCATGTATGCCAAGGGAATGACAACCGGAGACATTGAATCCCACATGCGTGAATTATACGATATTGATATTTCTGACAGTACAATCAGCAGGATCACAGATAAAATCCTGCCGATTGTAAAAGAATGGCAGGAACGCCCTCTGGAAGAAGTGTATGCTGTAGTATTTATGGATGCAATCCATTATCATGTCCGCAGTGAAGGACGTATTGTAAAACGTGCGGTTTACATTGCTCTTGGTATCGACATGAATGGAAAAAAAGATGTCCTTGGAATGTATGTTGGGGAAAACGAAAGTGCAAAGTTCTGGCTTTCTATCATGAATGGATTAAAAAACAGAGGTGTTGAGGATATCCTGATTGCATGCGTTGATGGTTTAAATGGATTTCCACAGGCAATCGAGGCGGTTTATCCAAAAACAGAGATTCAGCAGTGTATCATTCACCAGATCCGCAATTCAACGAAGTTTGTCTCCTACAAAGATATCAAAAAACTGATGGCTGATCTGAAGCTTGTATATGCGGCTCCAACGGAAGAAA